>JABLTT010024187.1_pt1 | contig 124715 bp, 119 predicted proteins | sample 7160061 | NCBI WGS metagenome assembly JABLTT01 (sample SAMN14651232, study PRJNA627086) | human gut metagenome | isolation source: feces | host: Homo sapiens | reverse complement strand
TGACTGCACTCTGCTCCGGAAAGATATGCACTATTTTTCCGGAAAAGGGTGCTCTGAATTTCTGGAAAGCATGCACTATTGCATTGGAATACTCATAATGAATTTACACCATAGGGTGCATATCTTCATTATAAGGATTTAGTAATAAAATGATTTCCTTTTTGACGGAATCGTGATTTCCTGCAAAACGTAATGGTGATTTCCAAGCACCGGACAAGTGATGGATTTTACCCCGGATTATTCAACCAAACAATGACATCTAATTGGAAAATTTTTTTATTTTCATTTTTATTCCAAAATATCCAGATAAAAGTACAAAGCAATTAACTGCTATAACGCAAAAACCTTTTACGATATTTCCAACATAATACCCCCCTTGTATATATTTTGCATATCAGTTATATGAGGTACTAGATGTTCTATAATAACCAATAACATACATGCAATACGTAACAATTCAAATTTTGATTCTCTGTTTTTCATATTTCTCCTTTATACGCAACACTATGATCACAAGTAGTACAGAACATATTAATGCTGGAAATGCAATTATAGATAACTTAATGGGATAAAAGCATTCCACACTATTAAAAACTTTTCTAAAAATTCTCAACATCAATTCATGCACCATATAAAATTCAAAACTATATTTCGCAACAAACATCAGTGGTTTACACGAAAGTATAGTTGATATTTTCCCTTTTCCTTCTGCAAATACATATAACGCAACTGCAAATACTAACGAGTAATAATTTAATCCTGTTTTCACAAAAAAACTTAAAATATATTGAAGCACAAATACAATGACTAGCAGGATTTCCCAAACAGTACTTTTCTTTATTATTAGTTTTTCTTTCTTCATGTACAAACTAGCGATTAGCATTCCAAAAACAAAATCCAATACCCGATACATTGGATTTGAGTATAAATACAAATATGTCTTAAGTGACAATTGATTAACTACTTCTAATAATATTAGAACTATGCATATTACTGGTACTACTTTGGTTACCTTTCGAACAAATTTTATTAAATAATAAGATAGAAAATACAATATAATCGTAACAGAAAGATACCATGATAATCCATTAAATCCTAATGCACCTATTGCGTATTTTTCCACTGTAGACTGTAATAAACATAAATTTAAAATTGCTGCTTTAATCCACTCCGTATTAATCACAACCGGAATGGAAATAACCACAGCAATACAAAAAGTTAAAAGATGTATCGGATAAAATTGTTTTAATTTTTTCACAATATATTTACTAATCCATTCTTTAAAACTATGATAATTACTTAAATCACTCTTTGTATAATACATCATAAAACCTGATAACATAAAAAATAATGTTACCGGAAATGTTCCATTTAATAAAAATCCTGAATGAAATAAAAAAATAGCAATTGTTGCCAATGCACGGATCCCTTGTAAAGAATTTAAATATTTATTTGATAATTGCTTTTCCATCCCCTATTTCCCCTCTGCGATCTCCATCAAATACTCTCCATACGGTGTCTTCAGCAAATCCTGAGCCACGTGTTTCAACTGCTCTTTATCAATAAACCCGCGTTTGTAAGCAATCTCTTCAATACATGAAACATACAATCCCTGTCTTTTTTGAATTGTTGCAATATAGTTAGCAGCCTCCATCAACGCATCTGGATTTCCGGTATCCAGCCATGCAAATCCTCGGCCAAGCAGTTGCACTTTAAGCTTACCACGTTTTAAATACTCATTATTTACACTCGTAATTTCCAGTTCCCCTCTTGCAGAAGGTGTGATTGTCTTTGCAATCTCAACGACATCGTTATCATAAAAATATAACCCTGGAATTGCATAATTGGACTTTGGACGTTCTGGTTTTTCTTCAATAGAAATCACATTCATCTCTTCATCAAATTCTGCCACACCATAATCTTCCGGATTTTTCACATAATACCCAAATACAGTAGCGCCTTCTTCTCGTTCTGCTACCCATTTCAAAGTATTTGAAAAATTCTGTCCGTAAAAAATGTTATCTCCAAGTACAAGCGCTACTCGGTCATCTCCAATAAACTCTTCCCCAATAATAAATGCCTCTGCAAGTCCTTTCGGTTCTTCCTGAACTGCATAAGAAAGCTTCAATCCAATCTGTTCTCCTGTCCCTAAAAGTTCTTGAAAAACCGGCAAATCACGTGGTGTTGAGATGATCAAAATCTCATTAATACCGGCTAACATTAAAACTGACAGCGGATAATAAATCATCGGTTTATCATACACCGGCATAATCTGTTTGGAAACCGCTTTCGTAAGCGGATATAATCTTGTTCCCGAACCTCCTGCTAATATAATCCCTTTCATACAGCACCCTTCTCCTTTGTCTTCTACATTTACGATTATCTATTGATACATTTCCTCATAATACTTTTGATAATCACCACTCGTTACATTTTTCATCCAATCTTCATTCTCAAAGAACCATTTGATTGTGAGTTTGATTCCCTCTTCAAACATCGTATCCGGAACCCAACCTACTTCTTTTTTAATCTTATCCGGAGCAATTGCATATCGTCTGTCATGACCTTTACGATCTTCTACATAAGTAATCAATTGTTCACTCACAAGTTCTTTTCTAGGATCTCCCTCTGGAAGCATTTCTTGAAGTGTATCTAAAATAATATGAATAATCTCAATATTTTGTTTCTCATTATGTCCACCAATATTATAAGTCTCAAAAAGTCTTCCCTTTTCCTGAACCATATCGATTCCTTTTGCGTGATCCTCCACATACAGCCAATCTCTTACATTCTTTCCATCTCCGTAGACAGGAAGTGATTTCCCCTGCAATGCATTGTTGATGATAAGTGGAATCAATTTCTCCGGAAATTGATACGGACCATAATTGTTACTGCAGTTCGTAATATTTGCCGGGAATTTATAAGTATCCATATAAGATTTTACAAGCATATCTGAAGATGCCTTACTTGCAGAATATGGACTATGTGGATCATATGGTGCTGTCTCATAGAAATAACTTCCATCATCTTCCAAAGAACCATATACTTCATCTGTAGAAACATGCAAAAATTTCTTATCTTCCTTAAATGTTCCATCTGGTAATTCCCAAGCTGCTTTTGCAGCATTCAACATAACAAGTGTTCCTAAAACATTTGTCTTTACAAACACCTCCGGATCACGAATGCTTCTGTCTACATGACTTTCTGCTGCAAAATGAACGACTCTGTCAATTTCATTTTCTTCAAAAATTTTATGAATTGTCTCTGAATCACAGATATCTGCTTTAATAAATGTATAGTTTTCTCTATCCTCTACTGATTTTAAATTTTCTAAATTTCCTGCATATGTGAGTTTGTCCACATTGATAATTCGAATCTCATTATCATACTTTTTAAACATATAATGAATATAATTTGAACCAATAAATCCTGCTCCGCCTGTTACTAAATATGTTCTCATATCCTTCTCCTTTTATTTCTTCAGTTTTAAAATAACATTACAAATTCTCTCCACATCTTCTATACTCAAATCTGCATACATCGGAAGTGTTAATACTCGTTTTGAAATATGAAGTGCAACCGGAGTGTCATTTACATCATATTTTCCATGAAAACAATCAAATTCGTTTGTCAATGGATAGAAATATTTGCGAGCGTATATCTCTTCTTGTTTTAATGCCTCACACACTTCATTTCGTAATGCTCCAAATTCCTTTTCATGAAAAACAACCGGAAAATATGCGTAATTAGGTTGTACATCTTCTTGCTGCTTCAGTAATTGAATCCCTTCTACATTAGACAGTAATTCTACATACTTTTCATACACCTTGCGTCTTTTTTCAATCTCCTCTTCAACATGTCTCAAATTACACAATCCCATTGCAGCCTGGAACTCATTCATCTTTGCATTTGCTCCAATGCTATCAATTACTTCTTCACTTCGAATACCAAAATTCTTAAGTCTCTGTAATTGTTCGCCAAACTCTTCGTTATGGAATGTGATTGCCCCACCTTCAATAGAATTATATACTTTTGTTGCATGGAAACTGAACATCGAGGCATCTCCATATGCTCCTATCCCTTTTCCTTTATACTTTACTCCAAATGTATGTGCTGCGTCATAAATTACTTTCAGTCCATATTTTTTCGCAATCTGCTCAATCTCTTCTACGTTACAAATTCTTCCATACACATGAACCGGAATAATGGCTGATGTCCGATCTGTTATCAGGCTTTCCAGCTGGTTCACATCTATTGTGAAGTCTTCCGGATCTACATCACAAAATACCGGTGTCAGACCATTTCTCACAATCGCATGTGTTGTTGACGCAAATGTAAACGGTGTTGTAATCACTTCACCCGATAAATTCATCGCCTGAATTGCAAGCTCCAATGCCATATGTCCATTTGTAAAAAGGGAAACTCCTTCTACCCCCAAATATTCCTTTAATTCCGTCTCCAGTTGTCTGTGTTTTGCTCCCATATTCGTCAGCCAATGGCTGTCCCATAATTCTTTAATCTCATCTATGTATTCTTCCATAGGAGGCATAGACGATCTAGTCACCAGTATCTTTTCCATAACCTTATCACTTCTTTCAAAATTTATTTATTTTTTCTCTTTTCTATATAAGAAAATAATGGTTTTTCTAATAAATGTATTCGTACCTGATCAATACATACACAAACTACATATACCAAAATTACCGACAAAATTGCATGTACTATCAAAAATGGTGAATTATAGTAACTTGCATTATGTAACACATCCTGCCACAAAAGCTTTCTCATTGCATCGCTGTTTGCATGAATCTGAATATTCTTGTGCGATGAAATCGCACTTCCGGAAATTTAGAAATCAGAGTTCCGGTACTCGGAAATCGCCTATTTTGTACTTGATGACTTATCCATTTCTGTTTGGATATTGGTCAAGACCTTGCCGCATCTGCGGTGCGTAGCAGTCTTTACCAATATCTCAACAGAAATTATGATTCGGTATGCACAAAAACGGATCTAAAAAGTGATTTCCATATCACCGGACAGCTAATGTAAAACCATCCGGAATATTCAGAATCAATAAAACACCAAATGTAGAGGCTGCAATTGTATTGATTACTTTGTTCTGTTTGATTTTGATATTCTTGAATAACATAAACAACGAAAATGAACATGCCAATGCCAAAAACTTATGTTCATTTACTACCATGTGATAATAATTCTTAAATCCTACTTTACTTCCAATAAAGTCTACAACTAAAATACTTGCCCATGACAATGCAACTGAAAAAATTGTACTCCAAATATATAACTTTTTATTTTCAAACCATTTGCATGGATACAACCTTACATATGCTGCAATAATATATGTCGTAATCATCCATCCTAAATTACTATATGTATCATGAAGCAATGAAAATGTAGAAATAAACGTATATAAAAATACTAATATTCCGATCAAAATCAAATGTAATTTTTGATTCAAATTTAGCAGCATTGCATTGATAAATGGAATCAACATATATAAAAATACAAATGTTGCAGTAAACCCTAATCCTACACCGTATGCAATGTTAAATATCGTCTTCAAACATCCCGAAATACTAAATTTCTCGTAACCTACAATTAGAAATAACACATATATTGTAAGTTTATAAAACTTAATTTCCAAATATAGTTTTAATAATTTCTGAAACTTAAATCGAGATTTAATCATAAAATACCCTGTGATAAACACAAAACAATTAATCCCTATCTTTCCAGCAAAGCCAAACAGCTGAAGGAAAATCATATTTCCTGTTATATTATTAAAATCATAAAATTGGCTAATTCCTGAATTAACTACATAATGATGGGCAACAATCAAAAGCATGAGTACAATTCTGAATAATTCAAAATTCGAGTCACGCCCCCCTCCAATTTTTCTGACAACTTTAGTATTCATAAATTTCTCCTCCTTAGAATCACGTCTCAATTACTACTTGATAAGATTCCCCACCAGCTTATCTCCATATCACGAGATTCCTAGTAATCTCGTTTTCCTTTTGTTTCTTTCAGCATAGATGTATCTTACTAGATTTGGTCTGTAACTTCCACCTTTCATCCGCTTCACAAGATTTTCCTCTAGCCTCTACTCATAATGCTTTTTCATTACCTTATCAACTTCCATAAGCTTGTCCCTTATCCATACTTTAACCAAATACTAATACATCTTAAATCTTCAAAATCTATTCTACTATAACTTTTATTTTATTATCCAACTGTTTCATAAGCCCTTCCATCTCCTGCTTAGTTTCAAAATGTAATACAACTGTTCCAATCGCATAATTAGCCGCTGTAAAAGTATATATCTGTTCTCCTTTTTTTACCCAAATATCCAATTCGACTACATTTTTCTCTTTTAATTCAGAATCGATAAATACATCTTGATATTTTCCCTCTTCAAAAGAATGCAAAATGTACTCTGCCCAATATCCATTATAATCTCTCTGTTGCAAACCAACTATCGGCTCACCCACTGCTGCTTTTACAGCATTTGTAATCAAATCAACTCCTGTTGCCAATCGGATCATTTCAGCTAATCGATTTCCTCCACCTCGTGGAGAAACTTCCATAATATATGCTTTTCCATCAATACTTTCACGAGTTTCAATATTATAAATAGAAGTTCCCATATTCAGAAGCTTTAACAGCCTCTGTAATTCTCCTTTTAAATATTCTTCATTTTTTTTTGAAAATGTTGACGGCCAACTAAACGCCATAGGTGCATAAGGATTTTCAGCTTTTTCATCAAACCGCTGACTAGAAAAAGTAGTAAAAACTAATTCCCCATCAACTGAAAAACAATCTGTGTCAGATGAACATCCTCTCTTCTCTATAAAATCCTCTATAATAAATTGTCTACTTTTTGAATATTTCAAGGCATACCAAATACTTTCTTCTAGTTTTTCTAAATTATCAACCCGAGTCACACCTTTACTTCCTGCGGAATCAACCGGTTTTACAATTACAGGCCAATTAAAATATTCGATATCCCCCCAAACCTCATCTACATTATTATAACTTTTAGCATGTGGAACCAAAAAATTATTCGCTTCCAAAAATTTCCTAAATTTCCCTTTATCTTGTAGCACACATACTGATTCATACGAACCACATGAAGGTAATCCCATCTTTTCAGCTACAAAAGCTGCTGTCGTAACTCCTGGATCAGTTGCAAAAGACATAATCCCATCTATTTTTCTCTCTTGAGCAATTTGTAAAATACTTTCTTTATCAATAATACTTGCATCCACATATTCATCAGAATACTTGTGGGCAATATTATCTGGTAAATAATCACATGTGATAACATATATCCCCAAATTGTGGGCAGCTTCTATGACAGGAAGTAAATAACGTGTTCCACCTAATAGCAATAATTTTTTTTTCATTTTTTCTTCATCCTCTTTTGCTTTTATCGATTTTTCATATTTCTTGATATAATTTAAGCATATCTTTATGACGTTCTTTAAGTCTCTTCGCTGGTATTCCAGCGTAAATACACCATTCTTGAGTATTATCTTTTACAAAACTAAATGCTCCTACCGCTGTCCCTTCTCCTATAATTACACCTGGCATAATTACTGAACCGTCCCCAATAATAGTGTGTTTTTTGAGAATCACCTGTTTTGCAATTCTATATTTTCTATGCTCTGTTGGTGCAAAGCATCCAACTAAACTCCTTCCGCTATAGTCATCAGTTCCTGAATGTATTACTACTCTAGCTGCCATTGTCACATTATCTTCGATAATAATCCCTGCATTTCCATCAAGCAAACAAAACACACAAATCATAACATTATTTCCTAACTTTATGTGTCCATTTAGAACACAATAGTCTTCAATTCTTACATTACTCCCTATTTCCATTTGCTCTGTATGATATAAACTTGATTTACGACTAATTAAAACATTTTCTCCTATTGATTTAAATTTCATTTCTTGCAATTCTTTTGGGGTATAAAATCCATCCATATTTACTCGACCTCCACATCATAATAAGCCCTTAAATTTAACATGATTTCCATCATAATTTCTTTTGTAGGAAATTCTAATAATAATAAACCCAACCGATCTCTTAAGCACTTAAAAACAGATACCTCATCTCCAATTGCTTTAAAAATTTTCTTCTCTATAACATAGCGTTCTAGTTCATCTGATAATTGTAATTTCTTTAATATTCCACCTTTTTTTGAAAATAAAATGCCATAAGCATACGCTTTCTCTCCCATATTCAAATCTAAGTGTCTTATATTTGCTTTGCCTAAAGCTAATTCAATTGCAAACTCAGACATTGAAATTCCAGAACACTTAGACATTAATTGATAAATTCTATTTCCACTATGTCGAGGATTAATTTCAACAAAATAAATTTCCCCATTGGGCTTTATTCTCAATTCCACATTCAATATACCCGTGTATATGTTAGCTGCTTTAATTACTCTATTTATTTCATCTTCTATCTTCTTTTTTAAAATATTATTAACTAAATCTTCCGAAAAAATTGTTGCATATGGAATAATACTTTCATTATTCTCATACACATGTTTCCCCAAAAAGCTTCCTCTTAAAATACCTCGTGAGACAATACAATCCCCATTAATTTGTAAATCCGATTCTATAAATTCTTCTATAATTGCACATTTTGATCTTGAATTATCAAGCGCTCTCTTAACTGCCATTTTTAATTCATTATAACTAACTACTTTTGTAATCCCTAAATTTCCACCCATTCCATCAACTGGTTTTACAATCACAGGATATGTTATCTTTTTAATATTTATCATTTCAAAGTTGTTTACAATCTGATATGTTGGACAATTAATATGATTTTCTGCTAGTAGGTTTCTAAATTCTCCTTTATTTGATATTTTTTTGTAAACATCTGCACTAATTCCTTCCACACCAAGAAATTCTTTTAATTGACTTGCTGCATATAATCCATGTTCAGATGTAAAATATACAACTGCATCTATTTTTTTATTTTTTAGACTTCGCTTTAATTCACCAATATCATAAACACTTATAAATAAATTTTCATCTGCATATTGATGTCCAGCGTTCAATGGATTATTATCACATGTAATAACATAATATCCTCTTTGCTTTGCATATTCTATAATCTCTATAACACTGTCATTTGCATCCAATATCAATATCTTTTTTTGACTACTCATTTTTTACTCCTTATCTTTATATTTCCGTATTTTACAATACATTTTCTGTATACTTGGAAACATTGCACATAAATGCACATACACTCTATATTTTAAATTTCGTTCTTTTAACATATTCTTATATTTTCTTTGAACTAAATTTTTATATGAATTTGTCATTTCAAATACTATAAACTCATATTTTGTTTTAATTTTTTCTATATCTTCAGCATATATATAATTAGTATATTTATTATAGCTTTCAAAAAAATCAAGTAAATTACTATAGTGTTTAATCTTCAAGTCATAATTACCAACTAATTTTTCAGTAATATTCCCTATACTACCCACACGGTATTTTGACATAATCTTAGGAAGGAAAAATACTTTTCCCTTAGTAATATAGTACCATACCATGGGTAAATCTCCCACACCTGGTATTTTCGAAAATACTTTTATATCTTCTAACCAACCTTGTATATATTCTGTTCTAAAGAAATAACTACTTGTTTGAAATGGTATCAGATCGGAAATAAAAATATTTTGAAATAAAAATGTATTATCCAAAATACTTCCTTTTAATTTTTCTATCGTTTCATTTATCGGTTGTGTAATACCAGTTTCCTGTTCATTTTCATAAATACGGTTTACAATATGAGTACACATAGCGCAATCTTCATGTGACTCTAAAGCATCATATTGCTTTTGTAACTTATTATAATCAGTCCAATAATCATCACCTTCACACATAGCAAAATATTTACCTCTAATTCTAGGAAATTGATATGTATTATTTATTTTTACACCTTTTGAAAATTGATTTTCTAACTGATAAATAGGTTTTATCATATCTGGAAATTTTTTTTCATATTCCCTTATAATATTAGCCGTATCATCTGTTGACGCATCATCATGTATCAAAATTTCAAATTTAAAATTAGTTTTTTGATTAACAAACCCTTCTAAAGTCTTTCTAATATACTTTTCCTGATTATATGTCAGGCAACATATACTTACCATAATTTTTTGATTCATCGAGTAAACACCTCTTTTCTTAATAAGTTATTTATGTCTTATTTTTGAAAAAATAAAATTTCTTAATTCTTTAAATTCCCATGTTCTATAAAATACTATACCCAAGATTCCATTGCTAAGCATTACAGCCACTATTAATCGAACTATAAAATTTAAAATAAGATTTTCACTTATATCAATACTTACTGATGTATAATACGTTATAATTGAAATACTAGCAAAAACCAACCATTTTTTTAGACATTCTACTATGTGAATAATAAATCGTTTATAAAATAAATGGCTAAATACAATATAAGCTTTTATCCAATAAGAAAGTAATAAATAACTGAACAAAGTTCCTAAAATAACTCCTAAAATTCCATATTTCCTTGCTAATACAATTGAAATAATAAGATTAACTACAGCCTCAATTAAAGTAACATATCGATCCGGCTGAAAAATTCCCGCTGCATTCTTGACCATTTCTATAGCAGCATTCTCCCCTTTAAAATAAAATAATAAAATTACTCCAATTAAAACGCCCTTATCCATTATGAATTCTTTTCCCAACCAAATTTCAATAAAAGGTTCTATCAAACATAATAAACATACCGCTGAAAAAGTATATAACCAATAGTTGATAAAATCAATTTTTTTATATACTGCATAAGTTTTAGCATCATCTTCACTTACAATCAAATTCCCCATACTTGCAATAACACTAGATGTAAACGTAGAAACAAAATTTCTAACAGAAGATATTAGAATTGTATAATTACTATATAACCCCAAACTACTAATACTAACAAATGACGAAATAACCAAATTATCTGAACATTCTGAAACAATATATCCCACCTTAGTAATAAATAACGCTTTAATGTTGTGGAACATTTTCCGTTTTATTTTGTTATCTAGCCGTTTTACATTTTTTTCTTTCAGATATGGATATTTTTTATCAACAACACAAGAAAAAATAATATTTTTTACCAAATTTGTCACTATATCTATTATTAAAAATAGTACATAATTTTCTGTAAAATATAATACCACAACCTTCACAATCAGAACTGCTATTTGGCTTATTACATTCGCTATCGTGAACAAGTAATTATTTTGATCTGAATTATTTAATGTTACCTTATAAGCAAATAGATATGAACTAACTGAACTAAATAAAAAAACAAAATATATGACTGTAGTATTTTCTACCGTATTACCTTTCAAAAAAAAAGGTAAAAAAGGATAAAAACTTATCCCTATTATCATTGTGAAAAGTGCCAAAAAATTATATGCTTTTCTATAAAAATACATTAACGATTTTATCAGTTCTGTATCCTTCTTAGCTAAAGGTTCATATAAATTATATCCTATGACTAATCCAATCCCAGACTCTGCCAACGAAAAAATTGTAAGTATATTAGTCATCAATCCATTAATCCCTAAGTATTCTACTCCAACACTATAGATAAGCACTCTTCTTGATACAAAGCCTAATAATATAATAATAACCTGTGAACTTATCGCTGTTATCATATTTATGATTGATTTTCTCGTACGCATATTAACTCCTTAATAAATAAAATAACTTTTTTATAATCTTTTCTTTATAATTCTTGCTGGTACCCCTCCCACTATAGAATAATCTGGTATATTGCCAGTTACAACTGCTCCCGCTGCAACAATACATCCATTTCCTATCTTACTACCAGGTAAAATCGTTACTCTGTCTCCAATCCACACATCATTACCAATAGTAATTGTTGTACTTTCAGAAAATCCCTGTTGATTCATAGGAATATCAGTTCTATCAAAACGGTGGTTTCTACATATAATAATACACTCTCTTCCCATCATGACATCATTTCCAATAATAGTCCTTCCACCAATTATTGCATTCACACCTATCCCCGAATTATTTCCTATTTCACAAAGCGCTTCAAATTTCGCACCTTTTTCTATATTAATATTCACACCTACCTTCGCCATCATGTATTTTGCACACCATCCTCTCAGCTTCTTTGCTCGAATTCCTCCTTTTTCATAAGAAATTGGTAATTTTACTGCTATGTGTCTATAAATCCAAAAAGCCATTTTTTCTTTTATTTTTTTCATTGCATCTCACCTCTTTACTAACTCAAAATTTCATCTATCGTTATTGCATTCAATTTACTACTTGAAGTTTTATTATTTTCCTCTAAATATGTTTTTAAAATTGGGTTATCAACCAATTCTAAAATAGCTTCGCTCAAACTTTCCCCATCTACTTTTGTAATTAATGCACTTTCTCCATCTACAAACTGTTCTCTCATTCCACCTACATCAGTAGTAACAATAGCCTTTCCTAAAACTCTTGCTTCATTTGTCGTAGTACAAAAACCTTCCGTTCTAGATGGCTGAACATAAATATCACATGACCGCATATACGGATACGGATTTTCTTTTTCTCCTAAAAAAACAAAATTTTCATCTACATGCAATTCATAAGCCTTCTGCTTCATTTCCTTAAAAAGTACCCCTGTTCCACATATATACCAAATAAAGTCAACTCCTGTATCCTTCAAAATTTTTCCACATTCTATAGCTATATCTATCCCCTTCTCATAACTAATTCTTGCTACTGTAAGAATCTCTAGTTTCCCCTTCTTTTTCACTTCTTCTTGCTTTGCCAATTTTTTTATTTTTTCTTCATTAATATGATTGTAATACACCTTGCTCTTCTTACTGTATTCCGGGTAATAACACAAAAACTCTTCTCGTATCATTTTAGAAACAAAAATCATTTCATCAAATTGAGAATAATAATCCTTAATAATAGTTTGAGGAATATGATCTTGTATTACATTTCCATGAATCCAAATCTTCTTTTTATTTGCCTGCAAATTATACAATGAATAAAATGTAGAAAATCCCAATGGGCCATCATAAGAAATGACTACATCATATTTTTCAAAATTTCTTTTATATAAAAATTTCTTTTCTTTAAGCTCATCTATGTAATTTCTAGATTTCAAAAATCTATTTTTAATTAATGAAAAAACACCATTAAACATTTGAATCGGATGTGCCATATTATATTTAAGCTCTTGAATACTCAAGGCATTCTCAAATGTCTTAATATTAATTTCAGTAGGTAAAAAATTGTCTTTTATTATCTCTGGTAAAAACAAATCTACACAAAATTTAGAATAATCAATATCATGCAACATCGAAATCAGTGCCTTTTCTACTCCGCCAACTCCTATCTTTTTACTAACAATCGCAATTCTCTTCATTTCATCTCCTCAAACTATTTCTTCAGCCACCAATTTATTAAATGCACATTCCCTAAACAAAATAAAATTCCAGTTATCCATTCTCCTTTGTTAGTGGCTGAAAAAAATAATGTTTTTCTAATATGTTTTTTTTTCATAATTTTTTTTAGTTGTATTTTTTTCTCTTCATCAGATATATTTTGTTTCACTACCTTAAGGCATATTGCCAAATATTGAGCATATAATGTAATATCCACATACGACTTTTTAATAGGTAATTTTCGCATTTGATTATGCAGTTCTATGTAAATATCTATATCCTCTTCTCTAAATATGGATGTTGCATTTCCTGCTTGTGAGCGATGCATATATATATATTGCGCTTCCTTCAAAATCTTCCATGTATTCACGTGTTGCAAATATAATATATTAAACATAGAATCTTCACTCAATCGAATATTGGGAAATCGAATATCATACTTCTGTAATATCTCTGTTTTATATAGCTTGCCACAACTAGAATGAATAAACCCATTGATAAAAAAATGTTTTGGTAGATTCCTGGTATCATTTCCACAACTCTCATCTAAAACAGATTCTATATCTTGATAAACTTCCTTATTACTATCTACATAGCGATTAATAATTCCTGAAACAACATAATCGTATTGACATGCATGATATAATATTTCTAAATATTTTTCTTTGATTTCATCATCTGAATCTATAAATGTAATATACTGCCCCTTTGCTTTTTGAATTCCTAAATTTCTCGCAGAAGATACCCCTCCATTTTCTTTAAAATATACCCTTACAAAATTATATTTTTCTTGATATTCTTCAGAAATCTTTTGGCTATTATCTGTAGAACCATCGTTAATTAAAATAAGCTCAAAATCCTTAAAAGACTGATGTAATACACTCTCTATACAATTTTTTATATATTTTTCTCCATTATATATTGGAATAATGATTGAAATTTTATACATATTTTCTCCTATCAACTATTAATTAATCTATCAAGTTGTATATTTTCTCAATTTCTCTTTTTGTATCAAATTTCTGTTGTACTCGAAGATTTTTTAAAATCATTGCATATAATTCCTTATCTCTAATAAGTTCTAAAATTTTTGATGCAATATTTTCTTCCTCTATATTGCATAACAAGCCATCTACCCTATCTGTAATCAAACTACTTGCCGTTGAAAAATTTGTACAAACAATTGGCTTTTCCAAAATTTTAGCTTCAATAACAGTTAGTCCCAAACCTTCATTCCTAGATGTCTGAATATAAATATCACATCTTTTCATATATACATATGGATTTATTTTTTGTCCCAGCAAGATAACATTATCTTCTACGCAATACTCTCGACACAAAGTAGCTATTCTTCTATGTTCAGGCCCCTCTCCTATAATAAACCACTTAAACTCTACTTTATTTTTCTTTAATATACTAGCAGCTTTTACAAGTAAATCATACCCTTTAACCCTATCCAACCTAGCAACTGTCAATAGCTTAAGCCCCTGATATTCCATATCACCATCATATTCTCTTTCTAAGCTTGCTAAATCTGCAATCATCTTGGGATTTACTATGTCATTTACTACCTTTAACTTTTCATAAAACGGATAACTCCTTAACGTTTCTTTTATAAAATTTGATACAACAACAACATAATTCATTTTTTTATAACAACATGCATCAAATTGCTTATTATATTCTGTTTCTACATAATTACAATTAATCCACGCAACTTTCTTCTTAGACCTAACATGATTTGAAACATAGTAAGTCGGCATTCCTTGACTATATGCTATAGCACAATTATATTGCTTATTACTCTTCTCCAAATACGGCTTTAAACTTCGGTATACAATCTGTTCCGCATAATATTTTCCCTTAATCAATTGATTTATTCTTAACCAAGCAGATGTTTTTAATCTATAGTAAAGATCTATCCCTTTCCATTTTTCACTTCCTTGGAGTTGTTCGAAATAATGTGGTGCCGGTATAATATGTACATCTTCCGGAACTAATGATTCAAAAGCCCCTCCCCTCTTAAACATCATCAAATCCACATCAAACTTTGAATAATCAATAAGATTAAGAAGTGTCACCAGACTTTTTTCTGCCCCTCCACAAATCAATGAATCAATCACAAATAACAATTGTTTTTTCATTTTCTCACCTTTTATCATTAAATATTTTTTCTAAAACATCAAACTAACTTTTTGCACTTGCATAAATTCTTTCATCTCTTTTGAACTGTTTATCATTATTTTAAATTTTTTCACACTGTTCAATTTTTACTATCTCATCATCAAATCCAATTTCCTTTGATACATTACTTGTCTTATCATTGTACACCAATGGTAAAATCTTGGTATTACACAAGATACCAAATATATTAACGTGAAATCTGCTTGCAATAATCAACTTACTTTCTGCAATGATATTTAACATCATTTCAATGTTGCCGTCATAATTTATAATATCTACTTTATTTTGCACCTCTTCTGACAAACTTGCTGCAATTTCTTTACATATCTGCAAATCCCCTTCTATTTCGCAAAAAGACATTAAAACACACTTAAAGCTATTTCGAATATTATTCTCTATAGTTTCTGAAATAATTTGAATATACTTCTCCCTATATTCTTCCACCCCCTCTTTATGATTTGGTTCTATAACTGAATACCTATTTGATCTTTTTTATTTCTTTTTTCAACATCTAGCTGAAATACAATATCTGCTTCATTTCTAATACATGGAATATTAGAAAATAACTTCTTTGAATATTTCTCTCTGAAATAGACATCCTGGCAAGAAGAAAAAAATTCACAGTAAGACTCTAAAAATTCATTTGAATAAAATGGGCCAAAATTTGCTCCTAAAACTAACATCTGCCTTCCTTTTTTCTTAAATGCTTCTAGCATCTTTTCCCGCACTTTATATAACTCTTTCCAATAATCTTCTTCCCTAAAATGAATCCTCCCCAAAATATTAATGCATCATATCCTCTGCTAAGTCGGTTCACATCATTTATATAATCATATCTTTTCATGCGATTTAACAATTTATATTTAATTAGATATTTTGATTTTTTACATTAGCATAATTGGACAAAACTCATCATAATTATTACCATAATAATTAACCACAAACTCTATATCTGGAAATCTCTTCGATAAAATATGGATAAATAAATCATCCCCTAAATTCTTAACCAAATGAACATCTACATATACCTTCGCTTTATCATTCTCTTCACAAATCTTTTTGCACTACCACCTATCGTTCGCAAACTATTCTCTCCAAAAATGTATAATCTTAATATAAATATTCTTTCTTTAAATGCCAATTTCAAAATAATATTTTTATCATAATTTTCCCGAAAATACATTAACCAAAAATCATTTTCCTTCAATTTTAAAATCAAGTCTCTTTTTTCTTTACTAACACGAATCAAAGCGGAAAGTGTTTTTGATATTTTATCATTACTATACTTACTTAAAGCTGTTTCAGGTACATTTAACTTTTTTAACTCTCTTATTAGTCTTTTGAAAAAGTTCTCATAATTATTTAAATAACCATCGCTTATTTTTTTACTAATGCTATTTTCATTAAGTCGATTATAATAATATAAATTTTGAGGAATAACACACCATTCAGTAACATATTCCACATATTGCAAAACAAATATCATATCTTCACACATAAATAAGCTCTCATCCAACTGGATATCGTTATCTTTAACAATAGATGTTCTAAAAATTTTTCCCCAAAGAACTCCTCCTGTACCATTTATAATACATTGAATCAATCTTTCTCTAGAAAAATCTCCCTTAATAAAATCATTCCAATAAACAATCCCATATCGACTAATGTCAATATACCCACAACATACTAAATCCATCCCTTGTTTTATTTTACAAACTAACTGCTCTATATAATTTCTTTCAACATAATCGTCTGCATCAATAAATATCAAATATTTGCCACAAACTTCCCGAATCCCTCGATTTCTAGCAGCAGATGGTCCGGCATTTTCTTGATAAATATAACGAAATCTATAATCTCTTTCACAGACTCCTTCCACAAGTAGTTTGCTTTTATCAGCCGAACCGTCATCAATTATTACACATTCAAACTTTCCATAAGTTTGTTGTTGTAATGATTCCAAACAACGTAATATATATTTTTCTGCATTATATATTGGTATAACAATTGATACAATTTCATTTCCCATCATAATTTCCTCAATCTCATAAACTGTCTCGTTCTAACAATTTTTTTGCCTTCTCTAAACCAATAATTTTTACTAAATATTTTTTTATATTTTTCTTAACCTTAACATACCAAGGTAGCCAACTAACATAAAAATGATGAACACAGTACGAATTATCCGTAATCTGATATGTACAATACGTATATACATACGGCGAAAAATATTCTTTCGGATAGATTTTCATTCCATCTCTTAATTCTTGGTAGCAATTATTTCTTTGCAATGAATATTCTTCTAATAGTTCAGTCAGCTTCGAAACATTCGTTCCTTCTATAATCTTTCCATTTTCATCATAAAAAGGAATTCTCTTATATAAATCATAAAACTTTTGAAATAGTGGATATCCTGGAATTGCTCCCATCATACTCGTCGCGACATAATTTTCCTCTTCGAATCCCAAAAGACATTTTGCATCTAAAATATCATCAAAACTTTTAAACACCTCTACATCTGTGTCAAAATAAATTCCACCATATTCCAAAAGTGCCTTTACTCTTGCAACATCACTTACAAAAGCATATTTTTTTGCTACATAAGCATCTTTTGTATATTGGAATTTATTCACATCAAAATTCTGTTCATTCCATTCCATAAACTGATAATCTGATAAATACTTTTTCCAACTTTCAATACACTTTTTTACTTGTTCTGGTTTTTCTTTTCCTCCAAACCAGCAATAATGAATAATTTTAGGTATTTTTTGATTCTCACTCATATCGTCTCCCATTTTTGTTATTCCATCAACTTATATATCTTCTCAACTTCACTTTCATTACTATAATGCGTCTTTTTCATATTTTTAATCAACTTGTTTTGTAAGTCTGAATCTCTGATAACTCGCTCAATTCCTTTTGCACATTCTTTATTATCAAGTGGTACGATTACCCCATCATATCCATCTTCAACTTGTGAATGAGCTGTTGGAAAATCTGTTATAACTATAGGTTTGTGTAATATCTGAGCTTCCCGGACTGTTACCGCTTTTCCTTCATATCTAGATGGTTGTACATAAATATCACAATTTTTAATATATGGATATGGATTATCTTTTTTCCCTAAAATGATCACCCTATCTTTCATTCCATATTTTTCAATATTGTTTCGGATTAATTGCTCATCTCCACCAAAGCCAATCAAATACCATCTGATATTAAATCCAGCCTCTAAAAGATATTTACAAATTTCTGGTACACTATCAAAATTTTTTGCATACGAAAATCGTCCAACCGATAATAATTTAATATGTTCTTCCTTCTCAAACTCTACATCAATTGGCTCATCTGCCTGTTCCTCTACCATGCTATTCGTAACAATATTATCTATCCCAATAATTTTATCCTGCAATGTCGGAAACTTCTGCAAAAAAGCTTCTGTTGCCTTTTCAGATATCGATGCAATGTAATCATATCCTTCCCACATACCAAGCTCAGTTTCCACATCTATATCAATAGTAGAATAATCCGTATGTATCCATGCAATTTTCTTCTTCGCCTTTACATGATTTAAGCAAATATAATGTGGTGTTAAAAAGCTAATCGCTAAGTCATATTCTACATCTAAATTAATATCGTCCATATATTTCCATGTATATCTATGGCTATACGTCAACTCAACTTGATTATCTTTTTTGAGTCCTAATTTTTCCACTTGCTTCTTTGCCAAATATTTTGCTTTTAATCTTCCATATAACATACTTAATTCATGCTTAGCAATCAAAGATTTCATTGGCACTGCCAAATATCTTGCCTGATTCATTGGAAGTAAATTTACTTCTTTAGGAATGAATTTAAATAAATCCCCTTCTTGTTTCATTAAAAATAGGTCAACTTGATACCTTGAATAATCAAAGCTATTCAGTAGCCCTAAAAGTGCTCTTTCTGCACCACCTATTTCCATTGCATGCGAAACTATGATAATCCTTTTCATCTTTTATCTCCATGTCGTTATAAAATGTATATAATTTGCTCCATAACCTAAGCTAACCGCCATATCATACCAATAGTATATTGCAAAAAATATAAGACTTAATATATATACTAGTTTTTTATTCTTTTCTTTAAATAAGTATTTCACATCCCAACACAACAAAATAATTGCATAACTATTAAAATACATATTAAAACGTGCATATATCCAATATTTATTTGCCAATAGCATAAATATCAAATTCAACACGGACATATTAACCATAAGATTATATCCGAACTTTTCTGTCATACGTCTATTTTTTCTTCCCACATAATTCAGAATAATCGGAACTGCATACACCAATATTCGAATTCCATTGGCTCCTGCTCCTTCAGATGTCAATGCATCTCCGTAATGTCCGTATTGTGTTTCCCCTAACAAATCAGCTATCATCGGTCCTGTTATAGGATATGTAATAAATAATCCTACTCCTACTACAATAATGAATTTCGTCCAAAATCCCCATGCCTCTTTATTTCCAATAAAATACAATATCAAAAACATTAACGCTGAAGTGTGCCAAGTAGACAGCAAGAGTACAAGAGATAGATATAAATACCACTTTTTCTTGACAATCCAAGGAAATGCCAAGAATAAAATTGCCGATACCATATACTGACGAATACCATTCATCGTCACCAGATAACATCCCATTGTGATGAAATAAAATATTGCTAATTCAATATGTTCAGAATATTTATAAAAAACAATAAAAATGCCCACTAAAGTAATTACAGCACTAATGATAAGAAACCATTGACTCTTATCTGAAATAAATTGTTTGATAAGAGTATAATATAATGTGAATCCCCACTCTCCTTCTATTGGTACTGTTTGAAAAAATTCCTGTATGCTTGAAGGAGCCTCACTAAATAATTCTCGATAAGTTCCTGTATCACCAACTCCATTCCTAAACGCAGACACAAATACTAATACGCTGCATGCACCAATTGCTAAAAACAAATTTGGCAGACACTTTGTTTCTCCATGAATTATCTTTTTTCTTCTAGCAGTATTTTGAGCAACAAAACATAATAAAAATGTAATTACTAACGTAGTCCACCAAACTGTCATTTCTTCATTCCTTCCACCATCATATAATCTTTGGATTTACTTTTAATATAATATGTCAACGCAATTCCAAATGGAATTGCCAAAATCGTCATCCCCTTTTTCGGCGATTCTTTTAAAAACTTTTTATTTTTCGCCAAAATACTACTTGAAACATAGTGCACACACTCTATAAAACGTCTCTTTAACTTTGGTTGATACCGCATTGCTGCTTTCCGGAAAAACGCAAATCCTTTCGGATTTCGCAAGTATTGACGAAACATATTTGTGCTCGAACCATCCAATTGGTATTCTACATTACATAGAATCTCGTTCAACACCAACAGTTCATACTCCTGATCACAAAGCATACATTTGTATGATAATCCCACATATTTTTCTCCTTCAAATTCAGGATATGGTGGATATTTTTTCATAAGATCTGTTCGATAAACAAGTTTTTTATCTCCAACACCTCCATTAGCATAATAACCTAATAAAGTTGTTGTCTTTAAATCTTTTGGAAATTCTTTTCCAATCACCTGATTGTCAAACGTCGCATCCAATCCGATAATACCTGCATATTTATCATTTCCATATTTTTCCCAAAATGACAATATTTTCTCTACTGCATCATCCGGCATATAATCATCAGAATCAATACAAGTGTTTAATTCTGTGTCACACAACTCATATGCTTTATTGTGCGCAGTATGCATACCTCCATTCTCTTTATACACATAACGTATTTCAAATCCATTGTCTTTTGTTCTCCACTGCTCTACAAGTTCTTTTGTATTATCTGTGGATCCATCGTCTACAACCAGCCATATAAAATTTTTATTCGTTTGTCTACACAAACTTTCATAGCACAAATGTAATGAATATGCTCGATTATAAGCCGGTGTAAATACTGTTAATAATGGTTTCATCTATTTCCTCCAAGTTTTCCTTGATACTGTTCTATTAGCCACTCTGCATTTTTCTTAATATCAAATCCCTTTTCTTCAATCATGTGACAAGCTTCTTTTCCCCGTTCTCTCTTCTTTTCTATCTCTTCTGCCCATTCAAATGTTGTTCCATTTATATCTAAAAATCTCATATTCTCTATAATATCAATTTCTTTTGTAATTGTATCTGAAACAACACACGGCAATCCTGCCGCTTGCGCCTCTACTAGTGTTACTGGAAGTCCTTCAAATAAAGATGGGAATACAAACACATCCATCACTTGCATTAACTCCGGAATATCTTCTCGAACTCCAAAGAACATAACTTTTTCATTCAATCCTAGGTTTCTAACTTTTTCATGAATCTTTTCTTCTAATTCTCCTGTTCCTACAAGTAACAATACTGCATTTTCATTTCGCTTACATACTTCATTGAAAATCTCAATCAGAAACTCATGATTTTTTTGAAGATTAAATCGCCCGACATGTCCCAACACAAATTTATCTTCAATTCCTAGTTCTTCTCTCTTCTGTTTTGCAACTTCTGAATTATAAACAAATTTTTGAGCATCAATAGCATTGCGCATAACTACAAAAGAACGATTCTTGAACATCCATTTTCCCGCTTCTTCTCCACAAGCAAACAAATCTGTTGCATACTTTGGAATTAATGAACGTGAATATAATTTTATTAAATATTTCAAGTTTCTTTCCTGACTTGTATTATGACTATGTGCAATCCTAACTGGCACTCCATATTTTTTCGCTGCCCTCAATGGATACCCACTCATGCAATCCAAATGAGAATGCACAATCTTATATTCCGGATGTTCCCGAAAGAAATCATCTAATTTTTTCAAGTAACCTTTTTTATCTAATGGATTCAACGGTGGCAGATGATAAATCTTCCCACCCAATTTTTGAATCTCATCATCATAATCTTTCTTTCCATCTCGGTGTGTCAGAAAATCAAACTGTATTTTTGTTCTGTCGATATGGCGGTAATAATTCATAATCATCGTTTCAAGTCCGCCTCGGTTCATATGTGTCACAACATGTAATACTCGTATTGGCTCTGCCATTATCTCTCTATCTCCCTTATCGTTTTCCCTACAACCTTCTTCTTATCAAATCTCTCCTGCACCACTTCTCTGGACGCTTGTCCCATCTCTTTTCTCTCCTCATACGAAAGCCCAAGGAATTTCTCCAACTGTCCAAGAAGTGACTCAGCATTTTTCGCCTCCGCCAGATAACCATTTCTTCCTTCTTCCACTGCTTCCAGACATCCATGTATATTAGATGTGATTAACGGTCTTCCCATCGCTCCGGCTTCCAAAAGCGTATTTGCCATTCCTTCGTGATAAGACGGCAATACAAAGCAGTGACATTTTTCAATAAATGGCTTTACATCTTTCTGGTAGCCGTGATACACAATCACACCCTTTTGAACAAGCTCTTCCAATCGTGATTTATAATCATCTTCCAAAGGACCCACAACGTCAAAAAAGACATCAGAACGTTGCTGTGTGATCCTCTCTGCTGCCTCAAATAACTCGTCCACCCCTTTTTCTTTCATCACACGTCCGATAAACAGAAATCGAGTTCCCTCGTCAGAAGGATACTCACTAAATGGATAGTCCGCAAGATTAACACCCGCTCCATTCAGCACACAAATCTGTTTTTCTTTTAATATGTGTAAATCTAAAAAGGTCTGCTTATTCCCTATATTTTCAAAAAATACTACTTTTGCTTTTTTCAAAGCAATCTTATATAAAAATGTTACTAATTTCTTTATCATGCTTTCGCTCTGAAATGCCGTTCCAAGCCCTGTAATATTCACTGCATACGGAACACGGAGTATACGACACATCAAACCACCATAAATATTCGGCTTAATTGTATAAGTAATAACCATATCTGGATGTAATTTCTTAATTAATTTCCAATAAAAAAACATAAGCTTTGCATCTGTCTTTGGATTAATTCCTCTACGATCTATTGTCGTATCCACAAATGTACAACCAAATTTTACTAATTCATCTATTCTCTCTCCATTTGGTACTGATATATATACTTCAGCATTCATTTGTAAAAATTTTTGCAAAAGTTCTTTTCGAAAATTATACAATCCCACAGAATCATTAATTAATACTAAAATTCGCTTTTTCATTGTACTCCTTTAACATATTCAACCACAGCATCCAGTTTGAAAATTCGTGCTTCTTCTCGCATATCCGCTTTATAATCTTCATCTCTATAGACCGCGTCTTCCCTAATAATTCTTATTGTATGTATTGGATAAAGTTTGCGAATATAAAAATCCTTTTTAGGATTGTCCCCTACATAGACCATTTCATCAAACTGTATATCAAATTCATCACGGATTATTTCAAACGGTCTTGGATGTGGTTTCCAATATTCCCTTCCTAATTCTTCTGTAACTATAATACTGTCAAAATATCTTTCTGCCTGTAATACTTTCAGCTTATTATTTTGAGTTTCTCTATAGCCATCTGTAATGATTCCTAGCTTAATATTTTTTTCTTTTAACACTTTCAGTGTAGGAATTACGTCACTAAAAAACTCTATACTCGGAAGATGATTTCTATAAATGGATACTAGCTCTAATATTTCTGAAATTTCAAAGTTAACTTGTTTTTCTTCAAACAAACGGTTAAAAACATTTTTGCTATCTTCTTTTAACAACTCCAATAGTCTTCTTTTTGTATTTGCTATACTCCACCCATATTTATCATACAAAAATTCTGCAACTTTTTGATATCCGCTTTCAATATATTGATGTTCAGAAATAAGCGTATCATCCAAGTCAAATACAACCGCTTTAATCATTGAATTTAACCTCTTTTGTATCTCCCGCCTTAAGCATAATGGTATCATCAAATCTCAAAAACAAACTGTTTTCTTCATAGTTTTCATTATAACTCAGTTTTTCTCCCATTAATAAACGGAAGAGATTTTCGCAAGAATCTGCACCAGCCATGATTGTCATCGGTGCTCCTCCTCCAAATCTAGGATTAATTTCTATGTACTCAATCCCTTTGGCCGTTTTCATACATTGTACTGTGATATGACCAATCGGTTTAAGTTCTTTCATTAACCGTGTTACATCTTCTATAATTTCTTGGTCTTTTACAATTTGTCCTTTCGCAATCTCACCACTTCTTGTTGCAAGGCGTCTTCTAGGTACCATTGTTATAATATTACTGTCAAAATCCAAGAAAACATCAATTGTATATTCATCTCCAACCATCAATTCTTGAACCAATGGATTTTTTATATATTTTCTGAAAAAATTCAATTCCTCCAAATTATTTACCTGAAAAGCATTAATACTGGAACTTCCATCTTTCGGTTTTATAAAAACAGGAAACTCCACATTTCCATTATCCATATCTTCATCTTTAAGCATAGCCGGCACTTTAAAACCGTGTTGCTCAAAAAATTGTTGTGTATTAATCTTATCTCTACAATATCTAATTACTTCAATATCAGATATTAAAACTTTCGCATTGGTAACATTTTCAATCAGTTCTTTATTTTCCGCCATGCTCAAAAGCTCTGTGTCTATCGTTGGAACAATTAATTTGATATCTTCTTTATTGCAAACGTCAATAATAGACTGAATATAATTTTCATTTCCTATTCTTGGAATCAAATAATGCTCATCTGCAAAATAAATAGCTGGTGCCATATCTGAAATATCTGCAGCCACTACTTTACTTTTGATATTTAATTTTTTTGCAGCCTTCTGAAAGCATTTTACTAATTCTACTCTTCTTCCCGCACTCAAAATCAAAATATTATATTCCATCTTTAATCCTCTTTCTTTTTCTTCTCTGTTCCCATAAAAACTTCCATAGTTGCACTCGTATCCGAACTAATTCCATCTCGTTTCAACACATTCCAAATCGTCTGAAAGATAATCTTCCAATCACCCAAAAATGTTACATGATCCACATACTCTACATCGTATTTGAATTTTTGCTCCCAACTGATTGCATTTCTTCCATTTGCCTGAGCAAGCCCGCTGAGTCCCGGACGCACTTCATGGCGACGTCTCTGCTCTGCATTATATCTCGGAAGATATTCTACAAGAAGTGGACGTGGTCCGATAATGCTCATATCACCTTTTAAGATATTAAACAGTTCCGGCAACTCATCTAAGCTTGTAGAGCGCAAGAATTTTCCGAATTTTGTAAGTCTCACTTCATCCGGAAGCAATTCTCCATTCTCATCACGCTCGTCTGTCATCGTGCGAAATTTATACATATGAAATATCTTTTCGTCCTTCCCCGGACGTGGCTGCTTAAACAGTACCGGACTTCCAAGTTTCACCCGCACCAGTACTGCCACAACCGCTATGATAGGAGATAGAACTATAATCGCCAGCAAAGACAATAAAAAATCCATCCCTCGCTTGATATATTTCTTGTACATTACTCGCTCACCCTTACTTTATTTCTGAAATAACCCTCTCACTACTTTGATAATACGTTCCATATCTGCTCTCGTATTCTTAATATCACTCGGTAGACAAAGTCCCCTGTTGAAGATATCTTCTGCAACACTTGTTCCGTCTTCTTTCGTTGTGATAAAATCGCAATTCTCATATACCGGCTGCATATGCATTGGTTTCCAAATCGGACGGCTCTCGATATTCTCATCACTCAATGCGTTGATGATATTCATCGGTGTTACCTTGCTGTCTTTAGAAAGTGTCATTGCTGACAGCCAGTAGTTTGCTTCACAATCTTCCGGAATCGGATTCATTGTAATCTCAGGAATATCTTTAAACGCATCTTCATATGTTTCATAAATATTTCTCTTCAAAGAAATATTCTCATCTAAATAATGAAGCTGTCCTCGACCGATACCGGCTGTAACATTTGACATACGGTAGTTATAACCGATTTCTTTATGCTGATAGAACACTTCCTGCTCTCTCGCCTGCGTTGCAAGGAATTTTGCCTTTTCAATCGCTTTCTGATCCGGTGACACAAGCATACCGCCTCCAGATGTTGTGATAATCTTATTACCGTTGAATGAGTAAATACCAAATTTACCAAAAGTACCAGTCTGCTGTCCGTGATATGTTGCGCCCAAACTTTCTGCTGCATCCTCAATCAAGATTGCATTGTTCTCTTCACAGATTTTCATAAGCTCATCCATTTTCGCCGGAGTTCCGTATAGATGTACAATCACAACAACTCTCGTATCTGGATATTTTTTAAACGCTATACGCAGCGCTTCCGGATCCATATTCCAAGTATCTTCCTCAGAATCGATGAAAATCGGCACTGCATTCTCATAGCAAATCGGATTACATGTTGCTGAGAATGTAAGAGAAGATACGAATACGTTCTCACCTGCTCTGACACCTGCAAGCTTCAACGCAAGATGGATTGCCGCTGTTCCAGCGCTGACTGCCGCTGCATATCCGCCATGTACATACTGAGCAAGCTCTTTTTCAAATTCATTGACATTCGGTCCAAGCGGAGCTACCCAGTTTGTATCAAATGCCTGTTTTACAAATTCCTGTTCCAATCCACGAATCGTTGGTGAAGATAAGAAAATTCTCTTCGCTTCCGGTTCTTTATGCTCTTTGATCACATATGCAGGAACGATTTCTTTTACGAGCTGTCGAATATTGTCGCTGTTGTTTTCCGCTGCAATCTGCAAAGATCTCAACTGTCTTAAAAATTCTGTCTCGTTGAATTCAATTGGTTTTCCGATGTGAATCAGTTTATTCGCTGTATCCTGCATTCCTTCTTCATCCATTAGAAGTTCTTCATACAACTTCTCACCCGGACGAAGTCCTGTGTATTTAATCTCAATATCTTCTCCGACTTTGTATCCTGACAAACGAATCAAGTTCTTTGCAAGATCTGCAATCTTAACTGGTTCTCCCATGTCAAGCACAAAAATTTCTCCGCCTTTTGCATAAGCTCCTGCCTGAAGCACAAGAGATACCGCTTCCGGAATTGTCATAAAGTATCGAATAATATCCGGATGTGTAACCGTTACCGGTCCACCTGCTGCAATCTGCTTTTTAAAGAGCGGAATAACACTTCCGTTACTTCCAAGGACATTTCCAAATCGTACCGCTACGAATTCTGTATCATATTTATTGTTCATTGTCTGTATGATCATCTCACAGATACGTTTTGACGCACCCATGATACTTGTCGGATTCACCGCTTTGTCTGTAGAAATCAGAACAAACCGTTCCACACCATACATACCCGCTGCCGTAGCCAGATAATATGTACCGACGACATTATTCTTGATCGCCTCATTCGGGCTGCTTTCCATAAGCGGCACATGCTTATGCGCTGCTGCATGGTAGATTACGTTTGGACGGTATTTTTCCATAATCTCATTGATACGATGAGAGCTTCTGACAGAGGCAATCAGCACAACTAAGTCGAGATTTGGATATTTCCGCTGTAATTCCTGCTGTATATCATATGCGCCATTCTCATATATATCCACGATGATCAGCTGTTTTACATCGTGTGATGCCAGCTGACGGCACAACTCACTACCGATGGAACCGCCTCCACCGGTTACCATGACAACTTTTCCCTGAACATATCCAAGAATCTCATCTAAATTCGTCTGAATCGGCTCTCTTCCGAGCAAATCCTCAATATTCACTTCTCTTAACTGTGACACGCTGACCTCTCCGTCAATCATCTGGTAGATTCCCGGAAGGATCAGAAGATCGCAGCCTGTATCTTTGCAAATCTCTACCAAATCTCGGATCACCTGCTTAGAAGCGTTCGGGATCGCAATGATAATCTTGTCGATATGGAAACGCTCTACTGCTTTTTCAATCTTATCACGTCCGCCGACAACCGGGCATCCCTGAACGTATTTTCCCTGCTTTTCAGGATTGTCATCAATCATACAGCATGCTCTTCTTGTGACATTCTTACTCAGACCAATCTCTTTTACAATGGCAGCTCCGGCATCACCGGCTCCTATTACCATAACATTGGCAATCTTCTCTTTCTTGCCGCGCGCGTGGAATTCATTGCGCATATAACGCACAAATCGATACCAAAAACGAATCACGACAACTAAAATTTCTAAAAATGTAATATATAAAATCGGATAGCTCTTTGGTGCGCCCACACCTGCAATCCACATAACAATCCAGTTCAAAATTCCGGCTGTCAATACTGCCAGCCCGGCATTCACCAACTCGTTGACACTTGCATACTTCCAAAGACTTGTATACAGGTGGAACAGTGCAAATATCGCCACTGTAATCACAACATTGAACGGCATATACTCATATACAGACCGTAGTACATTCGTTCCGATATCTGAAAATACAAACTCACTCTGTACCCAAAGTGCAAGGAACGATGCGACCCCCATCGCAATAATGTCAAGCAATAACAAAACAAATGCTCTGACACGCCACTGAAAGTTTCCCAAAACCTCTCTCATCTAACCATCCTCCAACTGTTTTATTTTGTCATATCTTATTAAAATGCCTTATCTTACCTAGTATGATATTATACGCTTCTTTAATGTTACGACATTTTTCTACTTTTGTCGACTGTTTCCCCAGAAAATTTTATACAATTTTTATTCACTTTTCAAATCATTGCATTAGGCACTAGCTACATTCTGCTGCGATTTTCCCTGGAACAGTAACAACCGCCGCCAGTATCCCTCCAAGCATCGGCACACTCAAAGTGACTTTTCCAAGGAAGTTTTCGTAACTTACCGGCTCCATATCCTCTTTTGCATTCGCATCCCCTTTGGTGACAAACTCACCGGATACACTGTTGTTTGACACAACACGGTGTGTGATAATCGAACCATTTTCTAAGGAGCCGTAGTGTGAAAGAAAGTAGAAGTAAGCCAATAAGTGACGCACTTATCTAAGCTGTCTAAAATAGACAACTTTTGGAAGTGATATAGAATTAGAAAATTAATTCAAGAAGCTATCGGTTCATCAAGGGGAAGTATTCCTTCTTGTTGTAATAGTTTCTTAGCTTGTTTGATAGCCTTAGCCTTTTGTTTGTCAACAAGAGCTTGTGGCATATCGATTTTGTATAAGTCGCTCGGATTCCATGTTTCACCAGTAGACAACATTTGGTAGATAGCAGTGAGAATCATTCGAGCAATTGCGATAATGGCTCTTTTCTTACCACGGCGTTTTGCAAGAGATTCATATTTCTTTTTGTAGTAAGGAGATTTGTCAGATTTCACGGCAGCATGGGCACACTGTACCAATGCTGGTTTGAGGTAGATACCGGCACGTGTAATTCTAACAGATTTCTTCTTACCACCAGATTCGTTGCTGCCAGGAGTAAGGCCTGCCCAGCAACATAAACGCTTGGAAGTGCAGAATTGAGACATATCAATACCTATTTCGGAGATGATGGTGACAGCACTATCATGATTGACACCCGGAATAGTACAGAGTAACTGAACAGCGTTTTCATAATCAGGGTCAGAAGAAATCATAGTTTTTATCATAGAATCAACATCATTGATTTCAGCTGTGATATAATCCATATGTGCGCGGATGAGGCGCATGCGATATTTTTGGGAATCAGTCATCTGGTATCCCTCAATGGATTCAATCACCGCATCTTCTTTAGACTTGAGACGTTTAAGAAGTTTAGAAGCGATTTCTTCATGGTTGATGGACGTACCCGAATGTTGGAGCAGGTAGTCAATGATGGATGTAGATGACTTCCCAAAGATATCAGAAACAACGGAATCTAAAGCAACATTGCAAACAGTAAGTGCATTCTGATATCGATTCTTTTCACTTGAACGGCAGGAAACAAGTTTATAACGATATCTTGTATATTCTCTGAGAATACGAATCTTTTTGCAAGGAATATAACTGCCGCGAACAAGTCCAAGACGGAACAAATCCCCAATCCATTTAGAATCTTTCGTATCGTCTTTATTACCTTTGACAGCTTTTACCCATTTAGGGTTGGCGATTGTAACATTGATGTTGTCTTCCAGAAGATTAAAGACAGGAATCCAGTATTTACCGGTAGATTCCATGCAGACATCAAAACAGTTATTTTCAAGAAGCCAGTTTTTGAATTGTAAAATAGAGTTGTTGAAGGTAGAGAAGCGTTTCTTTTGATAAGAAGGTTCAAAACCATTGGTAGTTTTAATAATTGTGGCGACGAGAAAAGATTTGTGGACATCAACACCACAACAGGTTGGATAAGTAACTTTCATAAGTCGGACTCCTTTCGTAAAAGATAAGAAGCCATTGACTGAACTGCCACACAATTAAACTAAGGCGTTTAAACAATTCTTAGTGTACGGACTCGTAGTACCACTTATTTGTGCTTGAAAAGGCAGGACTTACACTGATTAAAATGCTGTCTAAAACGAGAAAGAATTTACAACTTCTCCTCCCGTGCTTTGTAGTATAGCTTCTTGAAACTATTATTGCACAGAGTAAGGAGATTGAAAATCTTTCATTACTATTTGTGCCGCCGACTGAAAGGCGGCGGAATGGAGATTAAAATGCAATCACATCACCTTTTTCGATTCCAGACGGAGCCGTATTTTTTACATATACAAGGCTGCCTGTCGGAATTGCCGGCTCCATACTTCCACTGATCACTGTGTAGATCTGATACCCCGCAATCCGCGGAACTGTCAGCGGAATACATACGACAATGACAAGCGCCAGAAGAATTGTTCCCACGACACTGCACACCGTCGCTGCAATTGGTTTTTTCATCTGGTCTCTCCCTTTAGAATGTCTTATTTCTTTTTAAATCGTTTCACATATACAAATCCGGCTGCCGCCAATGCAGCTACTGCTACTACTGCAATTGTTGCATAGATTGGAATACGGTTTGTTGTGCTTCCCGGACGATCCAGATCTTTGTTGTCCAAAGGCACATCTTCATCGTCCAAATCTACTACATTTTGTGGAACATCCTCGTCCGGAACTTCTGTTGTGCCCTGATTTTGGTTGTCTGTTGTTCCATTGTCTGTTGTGCCCTGCGCGTCTCCGTTTGCTGTATTTCCACCGGTTGTTGTTCCCGCATTTTGTCCGGCATTGCCGCCTGCGGTTCCTGTCGTTCCGTCCGGTCTTGTGATCACTTCTGTCTCAGTTGTCACCGTATCCTCCGGAACCGGCTCATATACGAATGTAAATACATTTTCTGCTTCATTCTTGCTCAAGGTCTTTGTCAGGTTGTAAGCCTGTGGCTGATAACCTTCAATATAGTGGTAGGCAACCATCGGTCTGTCGCCGACGTTTCCGTATAAAACCTCCTCTTATTAAATTGTTCAGGAGATTTCCTTCCTCGAAAACTCCTGCTTGTAAAATTTGTGAATTGAAAGCATGAATTTTCTGAAAGGACGGATTTTTCTAAAATCCGCTATATGAAATGTACTAGATTCCGGTTAGAACCGGTTAGAATAAATAGAAAATATAATGCTTTTTTTCATCATATCATTGAACTCTCTGGCTTGCAAGAACTTTTAAAGCGCTCCTTGCAAAGCATCTTTTATTACACAGGATACCGATTCCTTGCACACAATATAAAACACCACGCAACTGCGTGGTGTCTCACGTTTTATTCTGCATATCCTTCCGGATTATTTGACTGCCATCTCCAAGAATCCTCGCACATCTCATCAAGTCCCCTTTCTGCTACCCAGCCAAGTTCTTCTTTCGCTTTTGTTGGGTCTGCATAACATGATGCAATATCGCCAGGTCTTCTCGCCTTGATCTGATATGGAATCTCTTTTCCGCATGCTTTTCCGAATGCTTTTACCATATCAAGTACAGAGTATCCGTTTCCTGTTCCAAGATTGTAAACTTTCACTCCTGCTTTTTCTTCGATCTTCTTCAACGCTTTTACGTGTCCAAGTGCAAGGTCTACCACATGGATATAATCACGTACCCCTGTTCCATCCGGTGTATCATAATCATCACCGAATACTCCAAGGCATTCCAATTTGCCAACCGCTACCTGTGTGATGTATGGCATTAAGTTGTTTGGAATTCCTTTTGGATTCTCTCCGATTGTTCCGCTCTTATGTGCTCCAACCGGATTGAAGTAACGAAGTAATACTACGTTCCACTCTGAATCTGCTGTATGAAGATCTGTTAAAATCTGTTCCAGCATTGATTTTGACCATCCGTATGGATTTGTGCACTGTCCTTTTGGGCATTCTTCTGTGATCGGTACAAATGCAGGATCTCCATAAACTGTTGCAGAAGAACTGAAGATAATGTTCTTCACACCTGCATTTCTCATCGCATCACAAAGCACCAAAGTTCCTGCAATATTGTTATCATAATATTCTAATGGTTTCGCTACAGATTCACCTACTGATTTCAATCCTGCAAAATGAATTACTGCATCAATATCTTCTTTCTCAAAGATATTTTTCATCGCTTCTGCATCACGAATATCTGCTTCATAGAACTTAATTGTCTTTCCGACAATCTTTTCCACACGGTCTAACGCTTCTTTACAAGAATTACATAAATTGTCTACTACAACCACATCATATCCTGCACTGATCAGTTCAATACATGTATGGCTTCCGATATATCCTGCTCCACCTGTTACTAAAATCGTCATAATTGTATCCTCCTTTTAATCATCTTGTTAACAAGGACGAGATTTTTTCTCCCGCCCTTTATTATAATACTTCACTCTAATATATACAACTATTTTGTTTTAAAACATTTTTTCTGTTATGAATTGTATTTTTTAATAATTTCCTGCATTGTATCCCATTTTGCTTCCATGTCTTCCACCAGTTTAAACTGTGTGCGACATCTGTCAAGGTTATGGTTCTCTCTGTGGATCTTAAAGTATGTATCTCCCTGAAGGTGGTCAGTGAGGAATCTCATACCACATTCAAATGTCATTACTTTTGCTCCCATCGGCATCATTTCAATTTCTTTCTGTGTCAATTTGCCGCCACATCCTTCAATGAAACCTTTTGCATACACATCAAACAATTCCATATCACAAGATACTTTTGAAAGATCCTGCTCGTCTTCTGCTGCTGTGCTTGCACCAAAACGGATAGAATCACCAAAGTCATTCATTGCAAGTCCCGGCATAACAGTGTCTAAGTCGATCACACAGATACCTTTTCCAGTCTTGTCATCAATCATGATGTTATTCAATTTTGTGTCATTGTGAGTAACACGAAGTGGAAGTTCTCCATTTGCAAGCATATCTCCGAATACATTTGCAACGTCTTCATGTGCAAGCACAAAATCGATTTCTTTCTGTACAGATGCTGCACGTCCGCACACATCTTCTTCTACCGCTTTCTTGAATGTAGCAAATCTTGCTTTTGTATCATGGAAGCCTACAATCGTCTCGTGAAGTGTTTCTGCCGGATAGTCTGCAAGCAGTCTTTGGAAATTACCAAATGAAACTGCGCTCTGATAGAAATCTTCCGGTGTCTCTACCTGATCATAGCTTGTTGCTCCTTCGATGAATTTATATGCTCTCCAGTAATCTCCCTGTGAATCCACAAAATATGGTCTGTTTGCTACAGTGCGAATTACGTTCAAAGTCTCTCTTTCCGGGTCTCCACCGTTCTCGATAATCTTTTTGCGCAGATAAGAAGTCACTCCTAAAACATTCTCCATAAGTTCTACCGGTTTTGTAAAAATGGATTTGTTCATGCACTGTAAGATCACGTGCAGTCTTCCCATCTCCCCGATATCAAATGTCAAAAGGAATGTATCATTGATGTGTCCGTTTCCATATGGTCTTTGTTCAATCAATGTCCCTTCAAATCTAAAATTTGCAATTGCTTCATCTATTTGTCTATCTGAAATTCTTCCCATTATTTTTCTCCCCACAGGTTCTCTGGATACAAACCTGATTCTTTCATATTTTTAATCGCATTCACTACAACCGGTTTATCTTCTTTATATGTCACTCCGTACCATTTGTCTGCTGATGTCAGAACTGCCACTGTTGCACGGTCTTCTGCAAGCAGATTACTTACAACTGTCGGAAGGAAGTATTCACATTTCAAAGGATTTGTCTTAAGTCCTTCATCTAAAAATGCTGTAAATCCGTTCTTAATCTCCTGAAGGATGCTTGCTGTGAATCCCCACATATTCATAGAAACAATGCTTCCTTTTGGAAGTTCTGTCCATGTCTCTCCTTCATCTTCTGTGTACGCCGCTCCGTCTCCTTTTTTCTCAATACGTGTTCTTTCCACAACGCTCACAAGCTCTCCGGCTTCATTCATCGTGCAGACACCACGTGCCACATGACCGTTCTCAGTCAATGTATTTTCTAATTGATAACCTACCATTGTGTAACGGAATTTATCATCGTCTTCGTGTGTTGACAGGTAGTCATAAATTTTCTGAAATGCATCTCTTCCATAGTAATCATCTGCATTGATTACTGCGAAAGGTCCGTCAATCTCATCGATACAGCTGAATACTGCATGTGCTGTTCCCCATGGTTTCACACGTCCTTCAGGCACTTCATATCCTTCCGGCAAGTTATGTAAATCCTGGAATACGTAAGATACTTCCATTACTTCTTCCATACGTTTTCCGACAGCCTCTTTAAAATCAGCCTCATTTTCTTTTTTAATGATAAATACTACTTTTTCAAATCCCGCTTTTTTTGCATCATAGATTGAGAAATCCATAATGATATGACCTTGCTCGTCCACTGGATCAATCTGTTTTAATCCGCCATATCTGCTTCCCATTCCTGCTGCCATAATTACTAATACTGGTTTTTTCATGATTAAGACCTCCAAACCCCAATTTCTTTTCTATCTTTTATTCTAGTACAAATGTCTTTAAAAATCTTTATCTGATTAATCTCTATGTTTGTATTATTTACACTTTTTCTTTGCATTCTAGAATTCTATAAGATATAATATCATTAAAAACGCCTAAAATACAAGGGAGAAGATTTATATGAGCAATCGACGTTATGGTCTTGAGGAGACCGAACTTGAAAAACTGAATATCCGTTTACTATATATCACTCAAGCTCGATATGATACAGACTGGCACAGCATTGCCCATACGCATCATTTTACAGAATTATTCTATGTCGTTCAGGGCAGTGGCTATTTTCTTGTGGAGGATAAAAAATTTCCGGTCAAAGAAGATGACCTCGTCATCATCAACCCAAATGTTTCTCATACAGAGCTGGGCAGCAAAGGCAGACCACTTGAGTATATCGCACTTGGAATCAACGGCCTGAAATTCAAAGATGGGAATCTTGACACCACCTATGATTACAGTCTGCATAATTTTCATGAATATAAAGAAGAATTCTCTTTTTACTTAAAGACACTTCTTCGGGAGATTCAAAATAAAGGAGAGTATTTCGAAACTGTCTGCCAAAATTTATTGGAGGCGCTTGTATTAACATTGGTTAGAAGAACAAAGAAACAGCTGTCATTCACACCAACAAAAAAGATTACAAAAGAATGTCGTTTTGTCGAACAATATATTGATGAACATTTTATGGAAGATATTACACTTCAGACGCTGAGTGATCTCACTTATTTGAACAAATATTATCTTGTTCATGCATTTAAAAACTATAAGGGAGTGTCTCCAATCAATTATTTGATTAACCGAAGACTTGTTGAAGCCAAACATTTACTTGCTACAACCAATTATCCAATCTCCAAAATTGCAGCTTCCATCGGCTTTTCTTCCCAATCCTATTTTTCCCAGGTTTTTCGAAAAGAGACAGGCATGTCACCAAATGCCTACCGACAAAATGAAGAGTTACAAAAAGACACCGGACAATCATAATCCGGTGTCTTTCTATCATAATCTCTATTTATATCTGTGGTTGTATACGAACAAAAGAGTCAGCAGCCCAACAAGTCCAACAAGTTCCATCACAAGACCTGAGACTGAGATATTTCTTTGTCCAATAATGATCAGAGCCAGGCAGACAACAAATACGATAATCATAATAATGTTTCTTACTGCATTATTCATCTCATCTACCTCCTAACCTTTCAATCCACCGAGAGTCATACCCTCTGTCAAACGTTTCTGAACACAAATGTACAGAATCAATGTTGGTAACATAACGATTACAAGACCTGCATACATGATACCATAGTTTGTTGCTGTCTTCTGTACTGCCATCAGGTTCTTAAGTCCCATAGCAAGAGTGTCATTACCATCCATCAATGTGTAAGCGATGATATATTCATTCCAGAATGACAGGAAGTTAAACAAGATTACTGTAATAATACTTGGTTTTGCCATTGGCACCATAATCTTTGTCATCGTCTTAAAGTAACCACATCCATCGATGTAAGCAGCTTCCTCAAATCCTTTTGGAAGTGTTTTAAAGTAACTGCTCAGCAAATACACTGTAAATGGCAGTGCACTTGTAGCATAAATAATCGCCAATATGAGTCGATTATTCAAGAAAAATTCAACTCCCAAAGCTCTGTTTGCAGAACTTAACATCAAGAAAATCGGCACTACAATGTAGTTGATGTTTACAAAAAGTCCTGCCATAAAAGCACCATTCAAAATCTTTCTTCCTTTGAAGTCAAATCTTGCCAACACATAAGATGCCGGAAGCGCAAGAATCAATAACAATACAAGCGCAATCGCTGTAACAATTACTGAGTTCAGGAAAAATGTTCCCATGTTTGCATCACGAAATGCAGTTACAAAGTTCTGATAGCGGAACGTCTCTGGTAAAGACCAAGGACTGATATCTTTTCCGATAAATTCAGAGTTCTTTTTCAAACTTGCCATAAATACCCATGCAACTGGCACAATAATCGAAATTGCCAAAGCAAGAAGAGCTATATAGACAAGTATTTTAGATATAATTTTACCCGGTTTTTTCTTCATCTTTTTCGCTCTCCCTTCCTAGAATTCGTATACTTCACGGTCTGTAATCTTATTGATAATTCCTGACAATGCAAATGAGAAGATAAATACCACTACACCGATTGCCATACCGTATCCGTATGCACCGTTTCCATATGCCTGTTTATACATGTAGTTCAAGAATACTTCTGTTTTTCCATTCGGTCCACCATCTGACATAATCTGAACGAACAAGAAGCTCAAGTTGATTGTACTGATAATGTAGAATGTAAGTGTTGTACGGATATTGCTCCAGATCAACGGGAATGTAATCTTAGAGAACATCTGAAGTTCTGTTGCACCATCAAGCGATGCAGCCTCATAATAATCCGGTGGGATAGATGCCATACTTGACATGTACATAACCATGTAGTATCCGATTGCCTGCCAAACAAGTGCAAAAATCACTGAATAGATTACAATATTCGATTCTGACATCCACTGTCTTGCCAAACCGCCCAAACCAATTGCTCTTAAGAACGTATTCAAAAGACCGGTACTTGGATTATAGATTGCTCCGAAAATACCTGCAATAACTACAATACTCAAAATGTTTGGAATATAGAAAACAACTCTGAAAAAGTTATTTCCCTTAAAGTTCCCTCTCTGTAACAATGTCGCAAACAAAACTGCAAGCACGATTGTACAAAGTGTTACCATAACAATAATCAAAATGGAATTCTGCATTGCCTGCAGGAAATTCTTATCCCCCATTAAGTTTTTAAAATTCTCAAACCCTACAAATGTCTGTTTGTTCGTGATTCCGCCCATACGGTACAATGACATTCTAAATACATTCACTGTTGGAATAAAAATAAACAGTGCTAATAAGAATGTGGCCGGAGCCAGGCAAGCAAAAACAAATCTTCTTTGTGCGCTTTTTCTGTTCATAAATCGTTCCTCTTTCTTTAGAAAAGCGGTGAGTTTTGGAACTCACCGCTTTAAAAACTTCCAAGTCTTACTTCGAGTCTTCTCTGACTATTTAAGGTGCTCTAAACATGTAGCCCAAGCATCTACTAATTGTTTCTGATAAGCGTCAGCTGTTAAGTCTCCAGTATTAAGTGCGTCAATCGCTCCGTATACTGTCTTAGACATATCAAATCCATTGATAGCTTCAGTTGTTGCCCATACACCAGATACTGCATTGTATCCATCCTGAGATACTAATGTATATGAATCTTTAACTGGTCCCTCTGGAAGCTTATCAGATGCTCCAAGAACTGGTGGAACGATCGGTGTTGCTGTCTTTTCACCTGTCTCTTTATCTGTTGTTTCATTTGCTAACATAAGATCTACTACTTCATCAGAGTACATGAATTCGATGAATTCTTTTGCTAAATCCAAGTTAGGTGCTTCAGCTGGTACCCACATTTGCTCTGTGTATGTGTATACGTAGTTTTCCTGATCTGCTGAGAATTTTGGTTGTGCCATCATTGCCCAGTTGAATCCTTCTGGTGTAGAGTCAGCCATTTCACCGATTACCCAGTTACCGTTTGGCATAAATAATGCTTGTCCGTCGATTACTGCCTGCTGGTTCAATTTGAATCCACCATCAGCGTTTGCATTTGCAACTGTATCAGACCATAAATATTCTGGTGAAGCTAATTTAGCGATTGTGTCAACAACTTCTTTTCCTTCTGCAGATGTCCATGTATTTTTGTCGTACTGAACAGCTTTGTTGTAGAAGTCCATTCCGCCAGCCTGAGCTAACATCTGATACATTGTTGTATCAAAGTATCCTGTTGTAGGATATGTAAATACTGATTTTCCTTCTGCTTTTACTTGATCTCCAAGTGCGAAGAACTCTTCCCATGTTGTAGGAAGTGTGTATTTTCCTTCACCAAACAAATCTTTGTTATACCAGAATCCTGTTGGTGTGTATGTGATTGGAGCAAGGTAAACTTTTCCATCACCGTATGGCTGAGCTGCTGAGTTCTCTGTAATTCCACCTACTAATTTAGATGTTAACTCTTCATCAAATACATCAGAAAGATCTGCGATTGCATTCTCTTTTAACATTGTCTCTGTGAAACCACTTGGTTGTCCTAAGTTGTAGTATACAACGTCCGGAATATCTCCATTCTGGAAATCTTTTGTCAAGTCTTTGTCTAATTCTGAAGACATCTCTAACTCAACTTCTACATTCTCATGAGATTTTTCAAAAGCATCAGCGATTTTTTCCCAAATCTCAGTTCCATTACCACCTTCGAAAGCAGCAAATTTCAATACTGTCTTTCCATCAGAACTTGCATCTTTCTTTCCATCATCTTTGCTTCCGCATCCAACTGCCATAGAAGCAACCATAGCTGCTGAAAGAAACAGTGCTACAATTTTTTTCATTTTCATAACAATATCCTCCTTAATTGTTCATTCTGTTTATTTCTTGATATTTATCTTACACCACTACCGTCATTTTTTCTATACGAATTTTGCTCTATATTTTATATATATTGCTTTTCATGTTTCTTTTTAAGTTAATTACTTAAAAAAAATGTCTTTTAACCATGATTTTTACCAAAAAGAATCGTTCTATAAAATTGATTACAAAAAACGAGATTACACAAGTCGTGTAATCTCGTTTTTATTAACATTAAATTTCATACCAAATGATTTCATTTGCATCTAAATCTAAGTCAAAGCTTGTTCCGTCACCTTTATATACTGTTGTGCTCTGTGGCTCATATGTGTTGTTTACAACACAGTATTTTCCGTTCTTCACATAGGCATGTACTTCTACATTGAAGTTTGTGCTGAACCATTTGTGAAGGTTATCTTCGTCATGTGCTGACCAAAGGATAGAACGGTATAACAGACGGCTATTTTCAAAGCTGTATGGAAGTCCGCTGATATATACACAACGTCCGTTACCAAAATCATTTACTGCCATCTGAACTTCTTTATCAATCTGTCTTAAGATTGTTGTTCCGTCCAATGCGAAGATATTCTTCTGTCCTTCTCCGAAATCAATATCTTTTGTGCAGTCTTCTTTGATAAAGTGATCATGTTCTTCCCAGTTATATTTATCTGTATTTAAGTTAAATCCGTTTTCTTTTTCTACACCGAGTGCATTTGCAAGCTGGAAGTAACGTCCTTCCCACTGGTAAGCTGTCGGCTCACCAACACCGATAAATCCACCACCGTTGTAGATAAATTCTTTCACTGCTGTTACGATTGTCTCGTCTGCCCATGCAGAACCACCGCTGTGTGCTGTGTATGCGCCACCTACGTTGATGATAACATCGATGTCATTTAACACCTTCGGATCATTTTTGATATCATCAAAGCTGATGAAACGTACATCAAATGGTGCTCCGGAAAGCGCCTCTACGATTCCTGCGTAAGAATAGTTCTGTTTTTGATATAAAGCGTGGTGAACCATGTGATTGCCCCATGCTCTCATCTTGCCCCAGCTGTTCAACACTGCAACTGTCTTCACGCAGTATGGAGTTGTTCCTTTAATGTTTTCGTATAATGTACGGAATTCATCACATACACTTTCCACATAATCAATAAACTCAGGGAAGTCTAAAGCAAGTTTCAAATATCCGCCGTATCCGATTCTGTCGATTGGTTTTCTAAGAATCGCACGTCTTGCTGTTACCCAGTTTACTTTTGCTTCTTTTACCGGATCTCCGCCTTCATGGAATGTATCCGGGAAGAAGTATGGAAGGAAACGTCCTTCTGTATATTTTACGTTTGGAATATCACTGATCAGACGAAGTGTAGAACCATTACCAACACTTCCTACTACAGCATCCAAACCAACGGATTTGAATTCATCCATGAATGGTTCCATACCGATCCAGTGGTCTCCAAGGAACATCATTGCTTCTTTACCCATCTCATGTGTGATGTCTACCATCTCTTTTGCAAGTTTTGCAACTTCTCTTCTCTGGAATGCCTGGAAGTCTTTGAACTCTTTTGATGGAATACGATACTGGTTGTTCATGTAACCTTGATCGATAATGTATTCCGGTCTGAATTTATATCCAACTTCCTGTTCAAACTGTTCCAAAATATATGGACTTACTGATGCTGAATATCCGTACCAGTCTACATATTTTTCTCTTGCAAGTTCATCGAAAATCAATGTGAACTGATGGAAAAATGTTGTATAACGAATAACATCAATATGCGGATTGTCTTCGATGTATTTGCGAAGACGCTTCATTGTAAATTCTTTTGTCTTTGGCTGACGAACGTCGAATGTGATCTGTTTTTCCACACCCTGCCAGTCATTGATTACTGCATTGTACATATGTACCGGATCCCACATAATGTATGCAAGAAAACTTACTGTATAATCATGGAATTTCTTTGCGTTGTGAATTGTGACATCTCCTGTCTCTTCACTGTAATCCCACTCTTCTACCGGAACAACTTCACCTGTTGTACGGTCAATGACTTCCCACCATCTTCTGATATCATCGTGAGAATTTACTTTCAACATATCTGGATATAAGTGATCCATCAAGTGGATAGATAACTCAGCTTCCACAGCTGTATGGAAAGATGTCATAATGTACATCTGCTGAATCTCATCTGGATTCGCCTTTGCCCATGCATTATCTTTTCTTGTTGTGTAATATGTAGAATACACTTTCGCATCCACATCTCTTAATTCTGCCGGATAGTCTGTTCCATCACAGTCACGGATCGCATCTGCTCCCCAACGTTTTACAAGTTCCAATGTCTCAGGAACCACGTCCACATCTGTAGGAATTGTAACTCTTCCTCTTAACTTTTCGCTCATAACGAAACTCCTTTCTTCGTACACCTCAATTTATACAGACAGTATAATTTAGTTTTTTCTATAAATCTACTCAATTGTTGCTGGCTTTTTTATTAATATTGTTTTTATAGCAAATTTTTAATAATTCACCTGTCATTTTTTGTAAAACATGCTCTATTTTTACAGAAATCTCACATATCATAAGTTGATTTTTCCAAAAAATCCGATTATACTTGTCATATCAGATACTAGACTTGATGAGAGACAAGGTGGAATAAGACATGAATTATAAAAGTATTGATTTAAAAGACTGCATTACTGTCGATAAGATTTTTACGATACACTATTTTGAATATATGAGTGACTTTTCTTTTCCAGGAGAGTCACATGATTTTTGGGAATTTATATGTGTAGACAAAGGTGACGTAAAGATTCGGATGGGTGATTCAGATATCATCTTAAAAAAAGGGCAGGTTGCCTTTCATAAGCCAAACGAATTTCACACCGTAGATGCAACAGGTACATCCGCGCCGAATCTGGTTGTGATTTCTTTTCGCTGCACGAATCCGGCAATGTCCTTTTTCAAAGAGAAGATTTTAAAAATCGACGAATTAGAAAGAACTATTTTAGCTGACATTATCGCCGAAGCAAAAACAGTGTTCAAAGGACGGCTTGACGATCCTTATCAGACCGAGATGATTCGCTCAGATTCTGCTACACCGGATGCAGAGCAACTGATTAAGATCCATTTAGAATATTTCCTGATTCACTTAATGAGAAGATACAACCAGACATCTGCAGTGCACTCTGACAGCACAGTTCCAGCTTTAAAAGTAACTAAGATGAAAAGTGATACGGAAGTGTTGAACCGAATTATTCATTATATGGAGACACACTTGAACTCGCGGATTACGATTGAGCAGATCTGCAAGGATAATATGATTGGACGCTCACAGCTTCAAAAATTATTCCAGCAAAAGACCGGTTTGGGTATTATCGAATATTTCTCCAACATGAAGATTGAGTCCGCAAAGGAGATGATTCGAACGGGGCATATGAATTTTACGCAAATTTCCGAACAGCTGGGGTATGCATCTATACATTATTTTTCAAGACAATTCAAAAAAATTACAGATATGACTCCTTCCGAATATGCTTCCTCTATCAAAGCTATGGCAGAAGGGGCTTTTAACCAACAATAACGGGAAAGGCTTTTTTAAAGCTTTTTTCGTTATTTATTTTATATTAGGAGAATTTAAATTTATGAAACAACCCACTACAAAAAAACAACTTTTGAAAAAACTATTTTTTTCCACATTATATCTCAGCACTTTCACTTTTGGAGGTGGATACGTCATTGTCTCTCTGATGAAAACGAAGTTTGTAGATGAGCTTCACTGGATTGACGAAACAGAAATGTTGGACTTAATTGCAATTGCACAGTCTTCTCCCGGCGCCGTCGCTGTTAACGGAGCCATTGTTGTGGGCTATAAGCTATGCAGAATTCCGGGTGTGTTTTTCTCGATTCTCGGCGCAATCATCCCACCATTTTTTATCATTTCAATAATTTCAGGATTCTACACGTTATTTCAAGAAAATGAAGCAGTTCAAGCGCTCTTGAGCGGAATGCGCTCTGGTGTTGGAGCTGTGATTGTATCCGTCGTGTGGGACATGGGATCCGGAATCGTAAAACAGAAAAAAATTGCTCCGATTCTCATCATGCTTTGCGCATTCATTGCAAACTATTACTTAAAAATCAATATTGTTCTTATTATTTTAATATGCATTATATTGGTAGCAGCAAAAGCCATTATCACAGAGCGGAGGGGAAGTCACAAATGATCTATTTACAATTATTCTTAAGCTATCTGCAGATCGGAGCATTTAGTTTTGGCGGCGGTTATGCCGCAATGCCTCTCATTCAGGCGCAAGTTGTTGAAAAATATCACTGGCTCAGCATGACAGAATTTGGCGATCTTGTGACGATTGCCGAGATGACGCCCGGACCGATCGCCATAAACTCCGCAACCTTCGTCGGCACACAGGTCGCCGGACTTTCCGGGGCACTCATCGCAACACTCGGATGTATTCTGCCATCCTGCATCATCGTTACTCTACTTGCAAAAATTTATATCCAATACCGCAATGTAAAAATCATGCAGGATATTCTCGGCACACTCCGCCCGGTTGTCGTCTCTATGATTGCTGTGGCAGGACTCGGAATCCTAAGCTCCGTATTCTTTCTTTCCGGAAAGTTCGCACCCGCTTTGTCTAACTTTAATATCCGAGGCATTATTTTCTTTGCCGGTGCTCTCCTCTGCCTTCGCAAAACAAAGCTCAGCCCGATTCTCATCATGGTCGGCTGCGGTATTTTAGAACTGCTTTATCAAACAATTTTTTAACCACAAAAAAGAGCGAAGCCAATCTGACTTCACTCTTTTTACATTCTTATAAAATTACTCTTGTACGTATGGCATTAAAGCGATATGTCTTGCTCTCTTGATAGCTACTGTAAGAGCTCTCTGATGTTTTGCACAGTTTCCTGTGATTCTTCTTGGAAGAATTTTTCCTCTTTCAGAAACATATTTTCTTAATTTAGCCACATCTTTGTAATCGATTTCGTTATTTTCTTTTCCACAGAATACACAAACTTTTTTTCTTCTGCGTCCGCCTCTTCTCTTCATTGGAGAATCTGCTTTATTACCTTTATCGTAAGCCATTGTCAATACCTCCTATTTTACTCATCGAACACGACTGTTAAAATTTACTACACAATCAATATCGTCTAGCTGAATGGTAATTCCTCATCAATTCCGTCTGGAATATTCATGAATCCATCTCCGATGTCTGCACTTGGTGATGGACTAGGACTTGCCTGGTATCCACTGTTTGATGCGCTGGCCGCTTTGCTCTCTGCAAATTCCTGTTCCTCAACAACAACATCTGTTGTGTAAACTCTCACGCCGTCTTTGTTCGTATAGCTTCCTGTCTGAATACGACCGGTTACCGCAATCTTCACTCCCTGGCGCAAATACTTCTCTGCAAATTCTGCCGCTCTTCCGAAAGATACACAGTTGATAAAATCTGCTGTTGCATCTCCGTCACGTTTGAAACGGCGGTCAACTGCCAATGTATATCTGGCAACTGCATTTGCACTCTCGCCCTGCGAATATCTAACTTCTGGATCTCTTGTTAAACGTCCCATTAAAATTACTTTATTCATACGATTTCCTCTCTTCTCTTATGCTTCCTGTCTAACGCATAAATATCTGAGTACGTTATCCATGATACGAAGTCTTGCTTCCATCTCAGCTGGAACTGTAGCATCAGATTCGAAGTGGATGAAGTAGTAATATCCTTCTTTCATCTTCTGAATTTCGTAAGCTAATCTTTTCTTACCCCATTCATCAACGTCAGTTACGTTACCACCGAAACGAGCGATTAATTCTTTCACTTTTTCGATTGTAGCTGTTCTAGCGTCGTCTTCGATTTTTGCATTGACAACAACTGCTAATTCATATTTGTTCATGTCACTTGCACCTCCTTATGGTCTCTGGCTCCTGAATCACTCAGGAACAAGGAATAAAATAATATATCACAATTTGGCATTTTACCACATTTTCAAGCTCGGTGCAAGCACTTTATTGTTTTTTCTTTAATTCTCTTGTATTCTTTTCTACAAGCTTTCTCGCAATCATGATCTGATGTCCGCATCCTATACATTTGAGACGAAAATCAGCACCTACTCTTAATATTTCCCACTCAAAACTGCCGCATGGATGCTTTTTTTTCAGTCTTACAACATCTCCAACTTCATACATATCAGCCATATTCTGCCCCTTCCTATTTTACCGCTTCTTCTTTGATCATCACGCCATGCACCAAAAAACGTTCATCATCTCTGACATTGGTACATGTTGACAGACTGACAATCTTAGACGCCGTCGTCACCTCGGCGCTTGTCGGGTACGCCGACTGCTGCTTTATGTAATCGATATAAGTCTGGAACGCCGCATCATCTGCATAGTCCATAATATAGCTGTCAGAAGTATCTTTTACCACGCCTGCCGAAAAAATCTCATATGTTCTTACTTTTCCGTCCGGTGTATAGATATAAAAATATGGATGTTCCTTGTAAAAACTGTCATCCTTATATTTCAGCAACTGCGCAAACATGGAGCCATTCTTCATGTTATGTCCATAAATAAATGTATTTCTTCCCGAAAAATCTCCCGGATTGTTCACATCCACAAACAGTGTTCCTAATTTATTTGTGTTTGCTTCAAACGTTCTTTTTAAGTATTCTTCGTTATCTCTTCCCTGAACGACCGGATAATTGATCTCTGACGGTTCGTCAAACCGAATCCATCCAACCACATCGGAATTCATCTCCAGCAATTTTTCAAAATCAACAGAAAACGTCTCTTCTTTCGTATCATCTTTTTTCTCTGTATTAATGACCAGATCCTGAATCTTTTGGTATTCTTTGTCACCTTTATTGTACTCCGAAAAAATACCATATAATTTGTACGCCGAAACCGCAAACACTACAATCGCAATCACAAGGATGATATTTGAAACAATATTGCTTCCACCCTTTTTCTTTCTTCTTCCCCGATGATGTTTCTTTTTGTTTTCTTCCGCCATCTCTTTTTACTCCTTCTTGTTTAATGTACAAAAAGGTGAATGCAATACATTCACCCCTTTCGCTCTTCTGTTTTAGCTCACTTTCAACTTGAACTTCTGAATCTCTTTTTCACTGGATACTCGTTCTATTATTCCGCCGAGACTTCTGAGTTTTTCTTCAAATCTCTCATATCCTCTCTGAATGTAAACAATATCATCCACGATCGTAATTCCATCCGCCGCAAGTCCTGCGATGCAAAGCGCTGCACCCGCACGTAAATCCGGAGCACTTACTCTCGCTCCCGAAAATCTCTCAACACCTTCAATCGTTGCAGAATTTCCTTCGATCTTAGCGACCGCTCCCATACGTGCCAGCTCATCTAAATATTTAAAACGATTTTCAAAAATACTTTCTGCGATAATACTTGTTCCCTCGCAAAGCGCAAGTGTCACACCAATCTGCGGCTGCATATCTGTCGGGAATCCCGGATACGGAAGCGTCTTTACCTGTGTGTGCTTCAAACGCGTCTTCGCAACTACACGTACAGCATCGTCAAATTCTTCGATCTCACACCCAATCTCTTCCAGCTTCGCAATTGTAGCCTCCAAATGTTTTGGAATGACATTCAAAACAGTCACATCTCCTTTTGTAACTGCCGCCGCAAACATAAATGTCCCTGCCTCAATCTGATCCGGAATAATCGAATACTCCGTCTTATGAAGCTTTTCAACACCTTTGATCTTGATCACATCTGTTCCGGCTCCTTTGATGTTCGCTCCCATACTGTTCAGGAAGTTCGCAACATCCACTACATGTGGCTCTTTCGCAACGTTCTCAAGAATCGTAACACCTTCTGCCATCGCTGCTGCCATCATCACATTGATTGTGGCTCCAACACTCACAACATCAAAATAAAGATGTGTTCCTTCTAATCTCTCTGCCTCGGCAATGATCTTTCCATATTCAATCTCAACCTCGGCGCCCAATGCTCTAAAACCTTTCAAATGCTGGTCAATCGGTCTGCTTCCGATATTGCAGCCCCCAGGAAGCGCCACCTCAGCTCTTCTGTATTTTCCAAGTAATGCTCCCAGTAAATAATAAGATGCTCTGATCTTCTTGATATAGTCATACTCAATACTAAAATCCTGCACACCGGCTCCATTGATCCGCACTGTATGTCGGTCTATACGCTGAACCGTGGCTCCTATCCCTGCCATCGCTTCCAACAACACATTGATGTCATTCACATCCGGTAAATTCTCTATCGTAACAGTCTCATCTGTCATAATTGCCGCTGCTAAAATAGCTAATGCTGCATTCTTTGCTCCGCCTATCTCTACTTCCCCTACTAACGGATTTCCACCCTTAATAATATACTGTTCCATTTCACACCTCAATTATCAGATTTCCATTCCATGCTGAAACTTTTTCAGTCATACTTCTCCCAGTTTTATTTATACTTCTTTGCTATTATAACACAAAATGTATTTTTGTAAAATTATTTTTCCAAATATAAACCGAAATAGGAGGTCTGCGCCTCCTATTCTTCAAATAACTTCAATACATTTCCTATCGTCTCTTCAATTGTTAATCCGTCCTCGCAAATTGTATAATCCGCATACTTTTCGAATAGGCAAACCCTTTCTTCATATAAATCCTTTAAAGTCTGCCCTTCTTTCAAGACAACTCCACGGCTTTTCGCATTTTGGATTCTTCTGTTTATTGTCTCATAGGATACCTTTAAATATACAACTGTTCCCGTTTTTTTGTAATGTTCCATTGCTTCTTCGCAATATACAACACTGCCCCCCGGTGCAATCACCGCATTTTCCACATCCAAGTCCCGGTTAACCTGATTCTCTATTGCAAGAAATCCGTCATTTCCTTCCTGCGCGATAATCTCTTTGAGCAATCGCTTCTCCTGCTTCTGTATCAGCAGATCCGTATCCACAAACTCATATCCAAGCCGCTTGGCAACTACAACACCTACCGTACTTTTCCCTACAGCAGGCATTCCAATCAAAACAATATTTTTCATATGTATCTCTCCATTCCATTATTCAATCAGAAATAAAAATTCCTTCGGCATTTTCTATGGTCGCACCTTCGCCGGAATAACTCCTGATACACCATAATCTGAATCATATCTCCCAACCAGTCCTCTTTCCGGCGTCTTCTGATCCCCATATGTTCCTGTGCTTCCATCTGCATTTCTTCCGGCTCTATCCCATCCAGTTCTTTCACTCTGTCGTAAATTCTTCTGCACATCATACGCATCTGCAGCTGATCCGGATATTCATCATAGACAACACTGCCTTCATATGCCATCCTGTCACACTCATCTTCCACATAAGGCAGCAACCTCTTTGCTGTCTCCGGATACATGCTTTTCATATACTCAAAATCACGCTGTTCTATTCGCTCGTCATCATATTGTAAGGGCATCGGGTATGCCATATAATATGGTAATCGGTAATCCACAGGCTTGCACTTCCATTTCTATATACGCTCTAGTATATAGTATGCCAAAATATTTGAGATGTTCTATTCTTTCAGCGGAATTCCTCTTCCGTCTGTATTGATACTGCCGGTCAAGATCAAAATTCCTTCTATAAATCCCCATATTCCTGAAATAATACTTCCGATTCCACAGGTTGCCACCGTCAGAACAAGCTGAATAACCGCTTTTGTTGTATATCCCAAATAAAAATTATGCACACCTAGCGAGCCGAGAAAAATACCTAACAGTCCTCCTGCCAGCTTTGATTTCTGCTCCACCATAGGTCTTTGATTCACAAGACTCGCTCCGCACATCGTACAATATGTCATCCCGACATTGGTAGCATTTCCACAATTTGGGCAATAGTTATCCCCAGTTCCATTCGAAAATCCACAGTTTATACACACTGCAGCATTCGGATCAATCGGTTTTCCACAATTTCTGCAAAACATGTTTTCTTCCTCCTTATACTTTACGATTCTATCTTTTGTTTTTCTACTGTAATTTTACAATTTTTTTTATAAAAAGCAATGCCATAGCATAGTACTTCACGGTATCCATCACGCAAAAATTCTTCTTCATAATGCTTCATTCTGATTTGCTCCACTGCTTGCATCATTATTTACTAATATTATAGCTTGTTATATACTCTTTTAGCAAGAAAAAAGATGTCCGTAATCAAACAGACACCTTTTCAGTCCACTGCACACCTTCGGCAAGCACTGTGATCTTCTCCTGCAGGATTTCCACAAAGCCGCCAGACACAGTTACTTTTTTCATCTCTGTGCCCTTGTGTATCTTCATTACACAAGGCTCCAGAATTGTCGTCAGCGGGATATGGTTCTTGTAAACTCCCATATCGCCGCCCACAGATGTGAATTCCAAAAAGCTTGCTTCCCCTTCGTAGAACATCTCCTCTGGAGAAATAATTTTCAACTCAAACATATTATTTTCTGCCATGCGCACACACCTCTACTTTACTCTGGCAAGTACGTCATCAATATTTCCTGCATTCAAGAAATAACCTTCCGGAATATCATCATGTTTTCCTTCCAAAATTTCTTTGAATCCCTGTACCGTCTCACTGATTGGCACATATCGCCCATCAAGCCCTGTAAACTGTGTCGCGACAAAGAATGGCTGAGATAAAAATCTTTGTATCTTTCGCGCACGTGATACAGTGAGCTTATCTTCCTCTGAAAGCTCATCCATACCAAGCATTGCGATAATATCCTGTAATTCTTTATATTTCTGCAGCACTTCCTGTACACCGCGCGCCACCTTGTAATGCTCTTCGCCCACGATATTCGGGTCGAGCATTCTCGACGAAGAGTCAAGTGGATCTACTGCCGGATAAATACCAAGCTCTGTGATTGCACGGGACAGTACGACTTTCGCATCTAAATGGGCAAATGTCGTAGCCGGAGCCGGGTCAGTCAAGTCGTCCGCAGGCACATAGACAGCCTGAACAGACGTGATTGATCCGTTCTTTGTCGATGTGATACGCTCCTGCAAAGCCCCCATCTCCGTCTGCAATGTCGGCTGATATCCTACCGCAGAAGGCATACGTCCCAAAAGCGCGGACACTTCCGATCCTGCCTGTGTAAAACGGAAAATATTGTCGATAAACAAAAGTACGTCTTTTCCACCTTTGTCACGGAAATATTCTGCCATCGTAAGACCTGTAAGCCCTACGCGCATACGCGCTCCAGGCGGCTCATTCATCTGCCCGAACACCATCGCCGTCTTATTGATTACTCCTGATTCCTGCATCTCATAATAAAGGTCATTTCCCTCTCTTGTACGCTCTCCGACACCTGTAAATACAGAATATCCACCGTGTTCTGTCGCGATATTTGTGATCAGTTCCTGAATCAGCACTGTCTTTCCCACACCAGCTCCACCGAACAGACCAATCTTTCCACCTTTCTGATATGGGCAGAGAAGGTCTACGACTTTGATACCTGTCTCAAGCATCTCCGCCTCAGTTGCCTGTTCCTCAAACGAAGGAGCCTTTCTGTGAATCGGCTCATATTCAACATCTGTCGGAGCCGGTTTCTCATCAATCGGTTCACCGAGGACATTAAAGATACGCCCCAGTGTATTCTCTCCTACCGGCACGGAAATTGCAGCTCCTGTGGCAACCGCTTCCATCCCTCGGACTAAACCGTCCGTCGGTCCCATGGCGATACATCTCACCACATCATCTCCCAGATGCTGTGCAACCTCCACCACAAGTCTGCTTTTATCCTGTCTTGTGATCTCGATTGCTTCGTTAATCTCCGGAAGATGTCCGTCTGCGTATTTGATATCTAAGACCGCACCGATAATCTGAGTGATTTTTCCTATATTTTTTTCTGCCATTTTTTCACTCCTCTATCCGATAGCTTCCGCTCCGGCTATAATTTCTGTTAATTCCTGTGTGATCGCTCCCTGACGGGCGCGATTATATTTTAATTCCAAATCATCAATAATCTCTTCTGCATTGTTTGTTGCAGAGTCCATCGCCTGCATACGGGCGCCGTTCTCGCTTGCAACCGCCTCCACAAAAGCGCCGTACAAAATACTTGTCATATACTTCGGAATGAGAAGACTGATCGCCTCCTCTTCATTCGGCTCAAAATTCATCAATACGGACTCTTTCTTTTCTTCTGCAGGCACAGTTTCTGCACTCACCGGAAGCAGTTTCATCAGCTTCGGAATATGACTGACCGTATTTTTAAACTCTGTATACGCCACATAGATTTCTCCGACTTCTCCTTTTGAGAAATCATCAAGCAGTCTCTCCCCGATCCGGCGTGCATCTGCATACGTCGGTTCGTCAATGATGTCCGAGTAATCCTCTGCAATTTGATATCCTTTTCTTGCAAGACTTTCCACGCCTTTTCTGCCGACTGTGTAAAGCCGGATACGTTCTTTTTCTATCCCGCTTTCCACGATTAGTCTTGCAATATTTGCATTGTATCCGCCCGCAAGACCGCGGTTTGAGGTCACTGCCACAACCGCAACATTTTTGGAATCACTTTTTCGCAAATACGGATGCTCTATATTGCCCGCCTTCGCAAGCATGGAAGTCACTGTCTGATACATATATTCAAAATACGCCTTCGAGTTCTCTGCACGCATTCTTGCTTTTTGCAGCTTTACAGTCGAAACAAGCTTCATGGCTTTGGTGATCTGCTGCGTACTTTGAATACTTCCGCGGCGTCTTTTTATCTCTCTCATGGATGCCATGATCGTCTTCCTCCTTTTTTACTGATGTGTGAACTGTAGCTTGAACTCTTCAATCGCTTTTACAAGCGTAGCTTCATTTTCTTCTGTGATAACCTTTTCCGTCTTAATTGATTCCGGAATCTCCGGATATTTTGTCTGGATAAATTCAAACAGTTCTGTCTCAAAACGTAAAATATCTTCCACCGCAATGTCAAGCAGATGTTTTCTCGTCGCCGCATAGATGATGATTACCTGATACTCTACCGGCATCGGCTTGTACTGCGGCTGTTTTAATACTTCTTTGATTCGTACTCCCTGTGCAAGTCGTTCTTTTGTATCTGCATCTAATTCAGATCCAAACTGTGCAAATGCCGCAAGTTCACGGTACTGTGCAAGATCGATACGAATCGGTCCCGCAATCTTCTTCATCGCCTTGATCTGTGCCGAACCGCCTACACGCGACACAGAGATCCCCGGATTGACCGCAGGTCTAAAACCGGCGTTAAACATCTCTGTCTCAAGGAAAATCTGTCCGTCCGTGATTGAGATGACATTCGTCGGAATGTAAGCAGATACATCACCTGCCTGTGTCTCAATGATCGGGAGCGCAGTTAATGAACCACCGCCTAATTTATCTGATAATCTGGCTGCTCGTTCCAATAATCTGGAGTGCAGATAGAATACATCTCCCGGATAAGCCTCACGTCCTGGCGGTCTGCGAAGAAGTAAGGAAAGGGTACGATAAGCTGTCGCATGTTTGGATAAATCATCATACACGATCAGTACGTCCTCTCCATTTTCCATCCACTCTTCTCCCATCGCACATCCTGAGTACGGTGCGATGTACTGAAGCGGTGCAAGTTCACTTGCCGTTGATGCGACAACGGTTGTGTAATCCATCGCCCCGTATTCTTCAAATACCTTCACAATATTTGCCACTGTAGATGCCTTCTGGCCAATGGCAACGTAAATACATTTTACTCCCTGCCCTTTTTGATTGATGATCGTATCAATCGCAATCGCAGTCTTTCCTGTCTGTCTGTCCCCGATGATCAGCTCACGCTGTCCTCTTCCAATCGGAACCATAGAATCAATCGCCTTGATTCCGGTCTGCAGCGGCGTATCTACAGATTTACGCGCAATAACTCCGGAAGCAACTCTTTCTATCTGTCTGAAATTTGTCGCCTGAATCGGTCCTTTTCCATCAATCGGCTGTCCTAATGCGTTCACGACACGTCCAAGCATGCAGTCCCCTACCGGAACCTCCACTACTCTTCCCGTCGTCTTTACCGTATCTCCCTCGTTGATATTTCTCTGATCCCCTAAAAGAACTGCACCTACATTGTCTTCTTCCAGGTTCAGCACCATACCATACACTTCGCCAGGGAACTCTAACAGCTCTCCCTGCATCGCATTTTCCAGTCCGTGGATACGTGCAATACCATCGGCTACCTGAATAACCGTTCCCACATCCGATACTTCTAACTCCGATGCGTATCTTTTAATCTGTTCTTTAATGACAGAGCTGATTTCTTCTGGTCTTAAGTTCATGGAGCGAATCCACCTTCCTTCTGTTTTATAGTTGAATTTTTCTTAAATTTTTCGACAGCTCATATAATTTTGTCCGAATACTGCTGTCAACAATGCGATCCCCGATCCGAATGACCATGCCGCCAATCAGCGACGCATCCACTTCATAATTCATCTCGAACTTCTCATAAGAGGTCGTCTCCAAAAGTTTTTGTTCTACCTTTTCCTTCTGCTCCCCGCTCAGTTCAATTGCTGTCACCACACGGGCACTTCCAATCTTCTTCTCTTCTTTCACAAGTCCGATAAAATATTTGAACACGGCGCACATATCTTTCGCATGCCCTTTTTTGATGAGAAGCGTTATCAGTCCGATGATCTCTTTTGGGATCTTTTGCAAAAATGTCTCCTCGACAATTTTTATTTTTTCTTCTTTTCCAATATTGGGATGATTCATCAGTTTGCTAAATTCTTCATTTGCCCACAAACTATTCACCACACACACTGCCGCCTCAAAGAATTCGTCAGTGCGCTCTTCTTCACAGGCGACTGCAAACAGTGCATCTCCATATGTCTTCGAAACTAACTTAGCCATGTATGATCACCCATCTCTTTCAACGTCTCATCAATAAGACCTTCTTGTACTTTTGTATCAATCGAAGCTGCTACCACTTTTCCTGCCATCATAGATGCAATGGTAATCATTTCCTGTTTCATATCATCCAACGCCCGTTTTTTCTCTAACTCAATCTGGGCATTGGCATGCTCTATAATACGGGCTGCCTCTTCTTTTGCCTCCGCAACGATCTTTGCCTCATTCTGCATCGCTTTTTTGCGCGCAGCGCTTAAGATCTCCTGCGCTTCTTTATCTACTTCTTTCAGCTTTCTGTCATACTCTTCTTTGTATGCGATTGCCTCCTGTTTTTCCCGCTTTGCAGTCTCCTGATCATCCAGAACACGCTGTCTGCGCTTTTCAAGCAGACTCCTGACCGGATTAAACAGAAGATACGAAAGAATCGTAAATAAAAGCAGCATACTCAAGCCAAGCACAACCGCATCAAACAGAAACTGTGCGTCGAGTGTAAATAAACGATCCAAGGTTCAGCCTCCTTCCTTCTCGTTTTCTTTTTTATTTTTCTTACAACTTTCCTAACAGTGGGTTTGCAAACAAGAGAATCAATGCGATAACCAGACTGTAAAGACCTGTCGTCTCCGCAACTGCCTGTCCAAGTAACATTGTAGATGTAATATCAGATTTTGCTCCCGGATTTCTTCCTACTGCTGCCGCACCGTGTCCGGCTGCCACACCTTGTCCGATACCAGGTCCGATACCTGCGATCATCGCTAGCCCCGCTCCAATTGCTGAACAAGCTAAAATTAATGCTTCGTTTGTAATTTGACTCATAATAAATTCCTCCTAAAAATCTTCTTCTAATTTTACTCTTAAATTAATCCGGTATCTTATCACTTACAAATACCATCGTCAACATACAAAATACGTATGTCTGAATTGCCCCTGAAAAGACGTCAAAGTAGGCATGCAGAAAACCTGGCCATATGATTGCAATCTGCGAAAGCAGACCATACAGCAAGGCCATGATAACCGTTCCTGACAAGACGTTTCCGAAGAGACGAAGTGACAACGAAAACGGAACGGCAATCTCCCCAATCAGGTTGATCGGGAATAAAAACGGCAGTGGTTTGAACAAGTTGGTGAACGCTCCAACTTTGTTATACCTGATATTGTTAAACTGTATCAGGAAAAATGTGATCACACCAAGCGGAAATGTAACTCCATAATCTGCTGTCGGTGGTCTCAATCCCAAAAGTCCCGAGAGATTACTGAACAAAATAAACAAAAACAAGGTCCCTATATAGTTTCGGTAAGGAATCCCTTTTTTGCCCATGCCACTTTTCACCATGCCATCCAGCATCTCCACAACGTATTCCACTGCATTTTGAAACCTTCCCGGCTTCCCGTCAGTATCCTGCAATTTTACCCTTGCAATAAGTGCAAGTATAATCAGTCCCAGACATATGAGCAGTATACTGACATGCGTCGTCGTAAGGTATAGCTCCTGCCCAAACAGTTCAAACTTCAAAAGGCTGTGTATCATAAAGTCAGCCTCTTTTGCAGCAGCTATCCCTAATCCATTTCCCACATAATTCCCCTCCTTTACTTAGATTTTTTTAATTTTAAAAATAGTTTATGCATATACGGCTGTAAATACGCCGATATTTTTAATGCAATCAGTCCGGCAAGCAGAGTAAGAGGATTCCCCAAATCAAAATAGAGTACGCATCCCATCAAAATCAAAACTACCGTTATCCTCAGTGCATACGTCATTCTGATATGTTTTACCGCGCCTGTCTCTCCAAGATCCAATGCATCCTCTATGGAGCGCTTCATATGAATTGCCATTCCGCTTCCAATTGCCACTCCACTCCACAATCCAATCGCATTATACAGATCGTTCGGAAAAGCAATCAGGCAGACGATCTGCACTGCCACGCCTACCAGAATAATTCCGGTAACCAATTCCAACAATGTATTATCTTTTTTCATCTTTGCCTTCCTCTTTCTTTTCTTCCAGGTCTTCATTCGCATGTCTTACAAGCAGATAAACATTACGCATCCCTGCCAATACTCCCAATATAATAAAAGGGATCGTAACCGGAAGTTTGAACTTTTCTTCCAGCCATCCGCCCACCCAGACACACAGCAGAATCGGAACGATCATGCTGATTCCCAGCTGAGTAATCAATGCAAATGTCCTGTGCACACTTTTTTTGTATTTCATAGTGTCACCTCAATCTTACAACATATAATTATCTACGTCCAGTAATTTGTCGTATTTTTTTATTTTTTATTGTTAATTTTTACACAAAAAAGATAATTTTCTGTCGTCTATATTATTTTTTATATATTTCAAAACAAAAGAGGGGCTTTAATCCCACTCTAAACGGTGTAAATGCCCCTCTTTTGTCATATTCTGAAATCCATTTTGTCTCAGTGCTTCATATAATACAATTGCCACGGAATTCCCGAGATTCAAAGATCTGATATCTCCCACCATCGGAATACGGATACTGTCCTCCTTGTGGTGTATCAAAATCTCCTCCGGAATCCCTGCACTCTCTTTTCCAAACATAATATAGCAGTCCGGCTCATAATTCACATCAGTATATACATTCGGTGCTTTTGTCGTTGCCATATAAATTTTTGCTCCTGGATTTTTCTCCATAAAATCCTGAAAATCAATATACGTTGTCACGTCCAGATCATCCCAATAATCCATTCCTGCACGCTTGATCGCTTTTTCATTCAATCGGAAGCCTAGTGGCTCGATCAGATGGAGACGTGTGTTTGTAGCAACACAGGTTCTCCCGATATTTCCGGTATTTGCCGGAATCTCCGGCTCAAATAATACAATATTCAACATCTTACATTACCTTTCATTTCTCAGTCGGTCAATAAATCTGCCAAGACGCCCAATCGCCTCTTTCAGGTCTTCCAAAGAATATGCATACGAAATACGAAGGAATCCCTCACCACAGTCTCCGAACGCAGTTCCCGGAACGACCGCCACCTTTTCTTCTTCCAATAATCTTGTCGCGAATTCTTCTGACGTCATCCCAAACTCTTTGATATTTGGGAAAATATAGAATGCGCCAAACGGCTCAAAGCATTCAAGCTTCATCCGTTTGAACTCATGCACAAGGAAGCGTCTTCTCTGATTATAAGACTCACGCATCTCCTTTACTTCTTCATCACAGTTGCGAAGTGCTTCCACCGCTGCATACTGGCTGTTTGTCGGCGCACACATAATCGCAAACTGATGAATCTTCACCATCTGCTCAATGATGTTCGCAGGACCGCACGCATAACCAAGCCGCCAGCCGGTCATCGCATACCCCTTCGAAAATCCATTGATCAAAATCGTGCGCTCTTTCATTCCCTCAAAACTTGCGATTGACACATGCTCCCCTTTATAGCTGAGCTCTGAGTAGATCTCATCCGAGATTACGAACAGATCATGCTTCTTCACAAGTTCCACAATCGGTTCCAAATCTTCTTTTGTCATAATAGAACCCGTCGGGTTATTTGGAAACGGCATGACAAGAATTTTTGTCTTCGGTGTAATAGCGGCCTCAAGCTCCTCTGCTGTGAGCTTAAATTCATTCTTATGCTGCAGCGGAATCACGACCGGAACTCCGTCTGCAAGAATTGTGCAAGGCAGATAGGAAACGTAGCTTGGCTGTGGAATGAGAACTTCATCCCCCGGATCCAGCATGGCACGCAGTGCAATGTCAATCCCTTCGCTTCCCCCTACAGTTACGATCACTTCATGATTGTAATCATATTGTACATTCACTTTTCTATCTAAGTATTTACAAATTTCTATTTTTAATTCTTTCAGACCGGCATTCGATGTATAAAATGTGCGCCCTTTTTCCAATGTATAGATTCCTTCTTCCCGAATACGCCAAGGCGTATCGAAGTCCGGCTCTCCTACTCCAAGTGAAATCGCATCTTTCATCTCATTTACCACGTCAAAAAATTTACGAATTCCTGACGGCTGAATGCCAACCACTTTCTGTGATAATGGATTTCTCATTACGGTGTCACCAACATCCTTTCTGATTCTGCTTTTTTCACAAGTATCGTTCCATGATCCTTATATTTTTTCAGGATGAAATGTGTCGCCGTGCTGATTACAGCCTCAACCGGAGAAAGCTTTTCCGATACAAACTGGGACACCTCTTTTAATGTTTTTCCATCCAGTGTCACCAGAAGATCATATCCTCCGGAAATCAGATAGACTGCATTCACTTCCGGATAATTGTAGATACGCTCTGCGATTCTGTCAAATCCTTGATTTCTCTGTGGAGTCACTTTCACCTCAATCAGTGCAGTCACTTTTTCCGTTCCGACTTTATCCCAGTCGATCAACGTATGGTAACCGCAGATAATCTTTTCCTTTTCCATCTGTGCAATCTCATTTGCCACAGTCACCTCATCTGTCCCAAGTAACACTGCCAGCTCGCCCAAATCTACACGGCTGTTCTTTTCGATATATTTTAAAATTGTTGTTCTCATAAACTCTCCTTACTTTGACTCATACATCTTTAATAATTCATCCGGCGCCGGTCTGTCAAGATATCTTTTCTCTTCGCCGCCCAAAATGACTCTTGCAGTATCTACAGTCGTCCTTCCAAGAACGACCGCCTGTCTCCCTTCTTTTTGGAATTTCTCTACAAGCTTCTCGCCATCCTCTGCAAAGATCAAAACACTTCCCGCCGATGTAAGCTGATACGGATTCAGATGAAAATATTCACAAATCTCCACCGTCTCCTGTCTGATCGCCATCTTTTTCAAATCAACCTCAATCCCCACACCGGAGCTTTCCGCCATCTCCCATAAAGCTGCCAGAATCCCGCCCTCGGTAATCTGGTGCATCGCTGATACCCCCGCTTTTTTTGCAGTCTGCAGTTCATCGACAGAGAACAGTTCTCCTTCCATCTGTCGAATCGGATTCAAAAATGCCGGGATAAACCGTCTTGACAATTCTTCTTCTTTTTCCCGCATCACGCGCAATGTTCCTTCCAGCGCAATCCACTTTAAAAGCACGATATCCTGTCCCGGTTTCCCCATACAGCTTCTTAGAAGTTCTTCCTTCTTTAATACGCCCATACCATTCACATATACGATTGCCTGATTGATTGCGGGACTTGTCTCCGCTTTGGCACATATAATCTGAATACCATGCGCGCTTCCCGCTCGTTCCACATACTCAATCATCGCTTTCAGGCGCGATTCATACGCATACGGCGGGAGCATAATATATACTGATGCCGCCACAGGCACTGCCCCGCGGGTTGCAAGATCATTGGCCGCCTGCGCAAGCGCAAACACGCCCAAATCTTTCTCGTTTCCATATAGAACAGCGGTAGAAGATAACACTTCCTCCCCCTCTCCTGTTTTTATCCCATAACACATCTCTTCTACAGACGGAGGAAACATCGATTCTTCTCTATGAAATTGTAATGGTTTTAAAAGCGAACGCTTTAACACAGTCTGAGATACTTTTCCTACCTTCATAACTTCCTCCTTACTCTGTCGGCGCTTCCGGCGGTGTCGCATTCTGTGTGTTCTGTGCTTCCTCTTCCGCCTTTTGTGCCGCCTCCTCAATCTTTGCCTTCGCCTCGGCAATTGCATTGTTGATCTGCCCTTCATCCTGCGTGGCAATTGCCGCCTTGACGAGCGCCGAAGCCTCCGCATTATCTGATGCCGTTCCCACATTCACTGTAACCGGTGATGCGCTGTATGTACTGTTGTTGAAAATATCTCGGCTCACTTCCTGTCCATTTTCATAGACAACCTTCCAAAGTCTCGCCGTCTTTCCCGTATGTCCTGAACCACTCTTTGTCATCACGCCAAGTGAATCCCCGGACTCGACAAACTTCTTTCCTGCCGGTGTTGTGCTCAGCGTCTCGCTGACAAACTCAATACTCCGGTTCGCATTTCTTGTCTCTTTTCCATAAATTGTAAATGTAAGATTCCCGCCCGATATATATCCTTCAATATAAATCGGTGTCTCTGTATTATTCTTGAATTTTAAATCTTTATAGTCACCTGCGATTGCAGCATCCATAGATGGCTTCACATAATCTACCAGCATGGAATGTGGCTGTCTCTGCGTCACCTCCAGTTCCGCAAGGATCACGGCATTGTAAAGTGTTGTGGACACCTGGCAGATTCCGCCGCCCATACTCTGCACAACCTTCCCATTCTCATAAGAGCCCGCTTCTGTAAACCCATTCTCAGTTGTATAAGGCTCCATCGCTGCGTTGGCAGAGTATTCCTCGCCCGGCATCACCACAGCTCCATTGATATGCGCTGTTCCGGACTCAATGTTCTGGACTCTTCCGCCTCCGCTTCCACAATATGTCGTAAATGTTCCAAGTGTATCCTGAATCGTCTCGAGCTGCTCCCGCGTAACATCCGGTACATCTGAGACAGACACAAGATCTACAGATGCCTCTTTCTTATTCCATTTCTTATTTAAATATGTCTCAATGGCTTTTACTGAGGCTTCTGCATCAATCGTCTTTCCCTGAACTTCATCTGTAATGACAAATGCGCCGTTCTCACGAGTAATCGTCGCATTTGTTGCCGCTTTTTCCAGTGGCTGTGCCTTTGCTTCAAAAACTGCTTTTGCCTTCTCGCTGTCAATCTGATATGCTGCGGAAATGACTTTCTTTTCTTTGTCAAGCTTTTTCACTTCAAAGTAACGACTCCAAATACTTCCACCTTTTCCGTAAGCAAGAGCCTTTTCTACAAGCTTATCCACATCTTTTATCGTAAAACCAAGCTCACCCAATGTCACCTGTACATTCTCTTCTTCTATGCGAAGCGAAATGCTCTGCTCCTGATATTTTTTAATCTTTGCTTCCACTGCTTTTTTGGCATCTGATTTTTTCATACCGGACACATTCACCGTCTCAATATAGACATTGTTATAAATCTCATTGTCCGCAGTGCTCTTCACCCGGCTTCGAAAGACAAAATAAACAATTCCCAACACAACAAGAATCGAAAACGCAATGATTCCCGCCGTCGCAAGCACTTTCCGTCTCCTTTTTACGCTCATTTTCCGCTTTCTATTCTTTGTCGTTTTTTGCATAACCAATCCTCTCTACACTAAATATGGAATCACACTTGTTGCAACCATCGCCACTATAATAATCATGATCGTAATCGCCATGATTTTTCTTACTTTTTTGTCATAAAAATTCATTGATCACACCTCGATTTTATACATTTCTTTACATTTTAAACTCTTTACTGTATTTTTGCAAGAAACATTGTTGAAATCTTATTCCGTCTCGATTTCAGTTACTGCTGCCTGGTGCGTCAGCCTGCTTCTATTCTGATAATCAAATAAAATGAATTTCTCTTTTTCTTCACATGTCCCAAGTACATCATAATGGAATTTTTCAATATGAGTCATTTTTCGCAACTGTCTTTTATCGTATGCTTCGTATCCGATCAAATATTGATGCTCTTTTGATTCCGTCTCATAAAACGCATTCAGCCAGTCCTTTGACACTTCATGCTCTCCCGCAAATTCCGGTCGGTTTTTGACGTTCTCGCGAAGATACAGATCAAATGTCAAAAGTTCTCGGTAAAGTCTCTCGCGTTCTTTATGTTTCTCTCTGACAAATCCAAGTAAAATCTCATATCTTGTAATTCTGGAATGACTCATCAGATGCAGTTCATGATTCTCATAATATCTGCCAAGTTCCTGATACAATACAAATGGTGATGCATACTCTTCTTCCAATTTTCGCAGGCAATACGAAAACTGCCCACTGTTATAGTAGACCTCCACCATCTCTTCCACACTCTTTAACCGCATCATCTCTTCATATGACAGCCAGTTTGTGTAGAGCACCTCATACGGCGGCCGGCTCTTATATACAAGTCCATAACGTTCCTTCTGCGATTCCATATAAGAACCTTTCAGCACTTTCAAAAATCCAAGCTGAAGCTGTTCCGGATGGAGCCGATACACATCATCAAAAGATTTTTGAAAACTCTCCATACCTTCATACGGAAGTCCTGCGATTAAGTCCAGATGCTGATGCACATTTTCCCCCTGATTGATGCGCTGCACAATACGTGCCACTTCCTCAAACCGCATCGTTCGCCGAATCTCACGAATCGTCTGTTCATTTGTAGACTGCACCCCGATCTCAAGTTGTATCAATCCCGGACGCATCGACTCAATCAGCTTCAATTCTTCTTCATTCAGCAAATCCGCCGCCACTTCAAAATGAAAATTCGTGATCCCTTTGTCATGCTCCTTGATATATTTCCAAATGGCAATCGCATGCTTATGATTACAGTTAAAAGTTCGATCCACAAACTTCACCTGCGGCACTTCCTCATCGATAAAAAACTGAAGCTCTTTTTCTACCAATTCAAGTTTGCGGAAACGCAAACATTTGTCTATCGAAGAAAGGCAGTAACTGCAGGAAAACGGACATCCTCTGCTCGACTCATAGTAGATGATCTTATTTTTAAAATCTGCCATATCATGGTACACAAACGGAACCTCACTCAAATCCATAACTTCACGCCATGAATTCTGTAAAAATTCTCCCTCTTCTCCACGGTAGGCAATTCCTTTAATCTCCGAAAGCTGCATATCTTTTCCGTGATAATACTCCACCACTTCCAAAAATGTCTTTTCTCCCTCTCCGAAGATCACTCCTGTCACTTCCGGAAGACGTTCCAGCACATCTTTTGTATCGTAGGATACCTCTGGACCACCCACCCAGATTGGAACACTCGGGAATATCTTTCCAAGCTCTCGAACCAGCTCTTCCACATAAGACAGGTTCCATATATAGCAGGAAAAACATAAGATATCCGGTTTTTTCTTATATAAATCCATCAAAATATCGTCTATCTGCTGATTGATCGTATATTCTGCAATCTGTATCTCATCCTTATACTGCTGCGCATACGCTCTCAGACTGTACACAGCCAGATTCGAATGAATATATTTCGCATTAATCGCCGCCAAAACAATGTTCATAACATATCTCTCCTTTTCTTTTTGTATCTGAAAATCAGATTTCCTGATATAGTAAAAATGCTATTGTATAGACAATCTCAAACTGTCCATACAATAGCATTTTTCTTTTCGTGCGTTACACTTCGAACTCGCTCCATGAACGTTACTTTTGCAGTTAACTCAGCCCAGGCACCCTCACGGCACCCGGAAGGTTCTGCTTAGTGCTGCTTCGTTCCCGACCTGACACGGTTCACAGATTCCCGTCGCGTGAGACCCAAACATCAACGCCACTTTCAAAAGGCAGCTCCACAAATAAAAGCCCTCCGTGTAACATCACCCCTACTATAGCGGATTGTAGGTACAAGGCACCGCTAACGCCCCGGCTGCACGAGTCTATATTATACTCTCCAGACAGTATATTTGTCAATGCCATTCATTAAAATCGATAAATTCTATCATCAGAGTGTTATTTCACCTCAGCTTTTCGTTTCTCCCTCAGTTCTTTAAAAAAGTTTTTCATCAGCGCACTGCATTCTTCTTCCAGCACACCTATTTCCAATTCTACCTGATGGTTGAATTCTTCCATCTGCAGTAAATTAAGAATCGACCCCGCGCAGCCCGCTTTTGGATTCATACATCCTACAACAACCTTCTTCATTCTGGACTGTACAATCGCCCCCGAGCACATCTGACACGGCTCCAGTGTCACATACATTGTGCAATCCTCAAGTCTCCAGTCGTCCATTTTCTTGCTCGCTTTTTTGATTGCCATCATCTCCGCATGCGCAATCGTATTCTTATCAATGGTTCTGCGATTGTATCCGCGTCCGATAATCTTATCTTCGTAGACGATCACACACCCGATTGGAACCTCTCCAAGTGCATATGCCTTCTTCGCCTGTTTAATCGCCTCTTTCATATATTTTTCATCTTTATTCATCATACACTCACCTTTTGTATTTTGCAAATTCAGACTTCCAAATAGAACTCGTTCTTAATTATACTGATTTCTTCTAAATCTGTCGACACCAATATCCAAAATCATCAAACGTATTCTTCTCTTCTGCCGACAATTCAAGGTCCGCATCCATAACACGGTGAAATTGCGGAAATCCAAATGCTCTTGCTGCTGCCTGTTCTTTTTCATGATAAATTCCAGGCACACCGATCCATCGATTTTCCCCTTCCTCAATATACAGAAGATGATGGTAATTATAAAATCCATGCAGCAAAAAACTGTTATTCGCAAGATGCCACTGTGTTCTCGGAAGTCTTGCAATGTCCTGCCTCTGAATCTTCTCATATGTTCTTGTCTTCGGCGGGATATATTTTTCTATTTCCTCCTGAAATTCCTGTTGTTCTACCAGTTTCTCCACATGCTCGATCAGACTCTCTCTTACTTTCGGTTCCTCTGATTGTTGTCTCTCCTCCGCCACAGCTTCAGTCGCTGCCTCCTCCGGCATAGCTTCAGTCGCTGCCTCTTCCAAGACTTCCCTCTGCCCGGTCGTCATATGTTCCACATCCGCCGCTTCTTCTTCCCACATCGCAGCATATGTTTTTTCCGATGCATTTCTCAAAATAATCCCTGCAAGCTTGTCAAACATTTCCTGTCCACCTGCATCTTCCGGCTCAAATTTCAGGATATAATTAATCATCGGAGCCTCTCCTTCAATTACCCCTTGCGGGATTCCGATACAGTCTCCTCCTTGCACATAGAATACAAACACCTCCAATTTCTTTTTCTGTCCAAAATCAAGGTTCTTTCCATGTATATGAATCGCACATTTATCCATTCGTTTTTCTAGCTTTATAAAACCGACATTGCGGATTCTGTTTCCATTCTCATACTCGTACAAATAGCGGATGACCTGTTTCATAATTTGATTCCTTTCTTCTTGTCTCTATAAGACACTTTATTCACCTCGACAAAAGAAAAGAACTAAAAAGCGACGGCATACCGCCATCGCCTTATCTATATAATTGCATTCATCTCCTGATAAAGCCGTTTTGCATAGCTGTCTGTCATTCCACAGATATAATCCGTCACAAGGAGAAGTCTGAGATACAGCTTTTCCTGCTCACTTTTCCCCTTTGCATGACAATGATAAGCACTCTTATAATTTTCTGAGATAAACGAGACAATCCGTTTATCAATCTCGCTCAACTCCTCATCTGTATCATAATCAATCACTGCTTTTACAAATTTATCCAACAGAAAATCAAGCATGACCGACTCTGCCATCTCCATCTTATAGATGACCGATGTAGAAAACACTCTTCGGTACGCAATATCTCCCAGAAGATTCATCAATTTTTCTCCATATGTCCCGTGGAACAAATCATAACCATACTCTCCGTCCATAATCTTCTCATAGTTCGAAGTAAATCCATATGTTGCACAATTGATCAAAAATCCCTGCATCTGCACAATCCAGTTCTTCACTGCATATTCTTCTGGATTTTCCACTTTTCTTCTCTGCCCACTTGCATATTTTGCTTCTAATTTTTCCAATGCATGAAAAGAAACGGCACTTTCCTCTTTTTCCAGAGCTGCTAATTCTTCTTTCAGTTGATGATAGGAAAGAAAACCTTTTATAAAGGCATCTTCGATATCTGCTGTTTTGTATGCGATATCATCCGCAGCCTCCAATATATATGTGAGCGGATGACGCCTTCCGTTCGTTCCGGTCTCCTTGGAAATCGCCTCATAAAGTTCCTGATCGGCATAGTAATACCCAAGCTTTTTATCCTTGATATTTCCCGTTGTTTTATCGATTTTCAGAGAAGAAACCGGATATTTTACAATCGTTCCAAGCAGTGCATATGTCAGATTCATCCCATGCTCATCCACAAGATAGTGCAGTTTACTGACCAATCTGAGCGCCTGTGCATTTCCTTCAAAATGATAAAAGTCCTGACACATCTGTTTCTCCAAGACCTGATCTATCCGCTCTCCACGAAACAGCAGCGCCGGCAGGTTTCTCCTGAACCAATCCCGAATCACCGTCTCACCAAAATGTCCAAACGGCGGGTTCCCAATATCATGTATCAGGCCCGCGCACTGTAAAATATTACATATCTCTTCCTTCATCTTCGGTGTAAAATCCGAATCTTTCTGATATGTCAAAATCGATTCTCCAATATTCTGTCCCAACGATTTCCCAAAAGAAGACACTTCCAAAGAATGTGTCAGTCTTGTCCTGATAAAATCACTTTTATCCAGCGGAAATACCTGTGTCTTATCCTGAAGTCTTCGAAACGAGGCACTCCCAATAATGCGATGATAATCTTTTTCAAACTCACTTCGAAGGTCCGCCACCTTACTCCGACCGCCAAACTCTCTGTTTCTTTTGCTGGATAATAACTGCTCCCACTTCATACTTTCACCCCTTTCTTTGCCAATTGACTGTTTCTCTAATCCAAATAAATAGGCGGGTCATAATCTTTTCCGAGAAGCGCTTTTTTCCTCTCCTGATACCCTAGAAATGCCCACTCTGTCATATCTGTCCATTTATGCTGTTCCTGATCATATACCTGTACATAGCCGATCCGCTTTGGATGCATTCGTACACTGTTTGTCTGGTATTCTTTTCCCGTATACGGATTGATCTCGCCAAGAACCGGTGTTTCCGGCTCTTTCTTCTCTGACTCTTTTTTTGTATCCGCAGTTCGAAACTTTGGTTTCCGCATATAGCCTCTGATTCCGCTAAATCCGGTTCTCTTCTCCTTTTCTTCCACCTTTTTCGGAAGTTCTTTAACAGGCTCTGGCTCTGACACTGGCTCCAATTGAAGTTCCTCGCTCATTTTCACTAGCTCGCCAACCGTAATATCTCGTTCGGCGGCATGCTTCTGCGATTGTGGTTTTCCTTTCTTAATCTGTTCTTTTTCCGTCTCCATTTCTATCTGTTCCATTATACTCAGCCGGAAAGAACATCCCAATATCTCTGCAATCATACGCATATCCTGTTCCTGAAAATTATCTCTTTTGAGCCGCTGCGTCATATTCTGTCTGGACATATTTTTCCCGGTTCGTTCCTCAATCTGCTCTGCCAGCTCTTTGATCGTCATCCCCTTGCGACTTAAGATAATTTTTACCTGTTCACCAAATGTCAGATTCTCCATGTCCGATTCCTCCTTAGTAACTCTCTTCCAAATACTCTTCCAATGTCACACCTGATTCCATAATTTCCTTTGCGGCTTCCTGGCCTACATACCGATAGTGCCAAGGCTCATAGATAATTCCTGTCTCGGCTGTTTTTTCCGGCGGATAACGAAGAATAAACCCATACTTATAACAGTTCTCTTCCAGCCATTTTGCCTCTTTTGTCTCCGCCTGTTTTTCATCCAGCTCCGAGTATTGATTTGAAATAAGATCAAGCGCAAGTCCAAGTCCATGCTCACTTGTCCCCGGAAGCGCAACACTCATAGCAGTGTCACTGTACGCTTCCCAGTAATTCATCCCTGTATTCAAACGATCCTGAACAGATGAGTTAAATACCTGCTCCTGCTTTTCGACCGAACGATACGCAGAACAGATAATAATGTTCATTCCATCCGCCTCTGCTGCCTTCAACATATTATTGAGAGGCTCTGCGATTCTTGAATCCACACTATATCCATCCGCCACCTCCGTAAGCTCCGGAACATATCCTTCCGTCATTGGATGCGATGAATTCACAAGCACCATATTCCACGGCAGTTCCTCTTCTTGCTCTGCCTGTTTTTGCTGCAGCTGCTCTAATTCTTTTTGTACTGCCTTTGTCTTTTTCTGCTCTTCCTTTTGAACCTGCGCTGTCACCTTTTTAATCTGCTTTTCTGCTTGTTTCTTTTGTCTTATACCGCCAAATATATTTCCAAACACCAGCCCCAACACCAGACAACTCGTTCCGACAACTATGATCTGCTTTCTCTTTCGGCTCATTCGTTTTACTTTTCTTTTCACCAAACCGCCATAATATCTCAACACTTTGGAAATCTGCATAACTTTCTCCTCTTTTGCCTCTATAATTCAATCTTTTCTATTGTTTTTGAAAACTCACTGCAATTAGAACACACTGCAATTTTATAAGGAATATCGGCTATCGTATACTCTTTAAAATAATATCTCTGAGGAAACTCTTCCGGCTGTTTTAGCAAGTACGGACTTCCCTCTTTCGAAAATCCAATCTCAAACTGATCCAATCCTAATTTCATCCCAAGCCGGGTCGCTTTCATAAAACTTTCTTTCAACACCCAGTAGCGATAAAACTCCTCCGCTCTTTCCACTTCCGTATTCTGTTCTACAATTCTTTGAAATTCGGACGCACAAAAAAAACGTCTGGCAACATCCAGTCTCACCTGCTTGACACCTTCGATATCGCATCCGAGATGCCATATTTGACGTTCACTGTCCACAACAGAGCAAAGTACATACTGTCCGGAATGTGACAGATTAAAAACCGCATTTTTCGACAATCCATATGTTCTGCGCATCTTCTCATACAGTACCCACACGCCCACGCTCAGAGCTTTCCCTTCCTGGTAAACAATTTTATCCGCCTTCTCTTTCCGAAAATCCGGAACTATTTTATAGTATTGTAAATATTTTTCTTTCTCCAGCAGAGATGTTACATCTGCAATCCATGTTCTAATCATATGTTTAATTTCCTCACATCATATAATACCACATGTTATATTTTCTTTACTATAGAAATTTTTTTATTTCTATACCAAAAAGGACAGATTATTCTCTGTCCTCACTTCATAACTTTACTTCGCAATTTCCCCCAGATAAAAATATGAAAATACATATACGCTTTATCAAATACAAACAGACCTGCCTGTGCTCCGATCAAGACAATCCAAAACATCTTTTCTACTGCTTCTTCTGCCAAAATCAAAGTCGGAAAAATGAGCAGCACTGGAATAAACATGGCATTAAAGATTATGTATTTTCCAATCCACACCGCAACTGTCTTTTTCTGAATCTTGGAACTTTGGGCAACCTTCTCCCAAAGGATCTCGCTCAACACCAAATAAATTCCCATTGCAAGAAATGTAATACAGTACAGACGATTCGGCGCCACAATCAGCCCCACCAGAAAACTTGCCGTCAAAAACGCTGCACCTGCCCTGATTCCCCATTCCCGCAATACAATCCCGACACAGAATGCCGCCGCTGCGATCAGGAACAGGCTGCTTGTCTCAATCACTGCACTCAACACAAGTAAAATGACCGCAAATGCTGCGAGCACTCCTGTGAATGCCATTTTTTTCGCATTTACATGCATGAGCAAAGATCGCCTCCCATACATTCGCACAGTGTGTCTGCACACCATAAATCACAACATAAGTTTCCCGTTCCATACGATGGACGACCATAGCCATATCCCGTATTCTGATAACGCTGTCCTCTAAACTGCAGCTGATTTGCATAATTTACATATTCCATATTGTTCGGCTCCATTGCCGCAGCCTGTTTCGCATGATCTACCGCCACGAGATTATTCCCCAAACCCATGTTGGCTATCGAGCTGTAATAATACCACATCGCATTTCGATTCGGTATATTAGAAAGCACATTTAATGCCTCCCGGAAACGCCGTGTATTAATATAGTTTCTTGCCGCCTGAAGTTCCACAGTCTCCTGACTACCTCCGGAATAAGACTGCTGCTGACCACCTGTGTAAGATCCTGAAAAACCGCCCTCCCGTTCCTTCATAATCTGATCATACGCTTCCTGAATCTCTTTAAACTTTTCCTCTGCCAACCCTGACAGCGGATTGTCTACATACGAATCCGGGTGATACTTTCTGCTCATCTCCCTGTATGCTCTTTTTACTTCATCGTTACTTGCACTTGGTGAAACACCTAACACCTCATATGGATTTGCTATCATAATCTTCTATTCCTCTTCTTTATTTTTTTCCAACTGCTTTTTATCATACTTTTCCCACACGCCTACATACAAAATATTCCTCAGTATGTCCGCATCTTCAATACATGGCAGACGTTCAAACTGACTGGTACATTCTGCCAACACATAGGTCATCATCTCTTTACATCGCTCATCAAAGTCCGGTTCCCCGTACAGCGAAATCAACGCATTATAACTGCCGCTTTCTAAATCTTGCTCAACATCGTCATACGCATCTAAAATATAGATAAACTTTCCAAGATAAAATCCCATCCTACGCAGAGTTTTCGTCCACACATCCTGCCTGTAAGTCAATAGTTCTGCCATCAACTCCCCAAAATATCTTGCCGTAATATCAATATTCTCTTCTTTCTGCTCCTCACATGCCTGCAGTTTTTTTAGACAGCTTCGAATTATCCGGCATTTCTTTGGATATTTTTTTTCAATCTCAAGATATGTCTTTCGGAATGCCCGAACTCCAACAAGTCCCGCCTTGCTCTTCTCATCTTTCCAATCATCCACAAAATGAAAATAGGTCAGCACAATATTCATATCTGCCGCGTATTCGGTAATCTCATTATATAACATCTTCTGCTTTTTCGCCGGATGCACCACACATCGGTACTCTTCAAAATTCATGTCACTCTCATAAAGAGAATGTAACAGAATCACAAGAAATGTCATATCATAGGTCAACGTCAACTGTCCTAAAAATCCATGCTTTTCTCTTAAGACTTTACACAGTCCACAATAATACGCCTTATATTTGTAAAAATCTTTCATCTTCAGTTCCGGCTTATACGCTGTCACATATCCAAACAAGATTTTTCCCTCTTTCCAATCAAATCATTTTCAAAAGTATCATTGACATTTGCATATCTCGCTCATTATATCATACTCTGATTTTCTTTTGGAGTATTTTATAAATATTTAATGTTCTTATACAAAAAAATCACCGCCCCCGGAGCTTCTTTGTCTCCAAAAACAGTGATTTCTACCTGCGCCTTCAGGGGTTCGAACCCTGGACACCCTGATTAAGAGTCAGGTGCTCTACCAACTGAGCTAAAGGCGCATTTCACATTATTGAATTTATTTTTTCTTTAACGCAAGGAATATTATATAATATTTTTTTTACAATTTCAAGTGTTTTTTTTATTTTTTATAGAATTCCTCTGCTTTTTCTCTGAATATTTTCCTGAAACGGCATCGACTTGTTTCTTTTTCACCCACAGCCTCAACCAGAATAGCTAAAACTGCAGGTAATCAGATCCGGAATAACCGGAAATAGACTTTATAATGAAATCTTCTTTTCAAACTCTTCCAGCGATTTCGATTGGAATGCTATCTTTGTCCACTGCTTCAGCACTTCCAACTCCTGCTGACTTTGGATTTGATCACAGATTGTTTCTGAAACTGTTCCAAAACTTTGCAAGCATAAAAGTAATGTACTTTTTGCATTTTCAAGTCCCAACGCAAGACCTTCTTCTCGACCTTCCGCGCGTTCATCTTTCAACATCTCTTCAAAAATCATAAAGCGTTCCTCCATCTCTCGATTCGACTTAATCTCATGAATAAATTTCTGAAGTCTCTCCACGTATGAATCGTGAAATTCTCTCTCACTTCCATCAATATCTTCTCTTATATATTTCAGAAGTGTTACCAGCTCTTTCGGGACCTCACTTTCATTCTTTCCATGCGTATTCAAGAAGACAGTTGTTCTCCCATCCTCCAAATTCATTCCTAACAACTCTTCGCATTTTGTTCGAAAAGTGTAACGATACTTGCCTTCTCCAATCGGATCAAAGTCACAAATAAAAATGACATACGTATTCGGAAGTCCCGCATAATCCTCACCCGTTAGCAGCATCTCCATATCCATCTGGCTTTGGTAATAACGACTCCTCTTTCCAAGTGCCGACTTTTTCTGTACCTGCATCTCTACATTATAACGTGTGTGATTTTCATCTTTAGCATACACATCGAGACGTACACCTTTGTATTCCGGATGATAGACAATGCTCTTTTCCTTGCTGATCTCCACATAATCGATTTTAATCTGCAACACTCTTTCCAAAAGTCCCTTGCAGTTTTCCTCATCCATCATTACTGCGCCAAACATGAAATTGTCTTTGATCATGAGTTCCTTTAACTGTTTTTTTCTTCCCATATAACTCCTCCATAATACAGAGGAACTCTATAAGACAATATTAACAAAATAAAGCCGTGAACACCAGTTTTAATTTTATTTTTTTAAGTTGCATTTTCATCTTCAAAAACAGATATTGTTGCGTCTGTGTATTTACTAAACTCAATCTTCTCAGCCTCTTTAAGAAATTCTTCTAATTTTTACTTATCTGGTATCAGACATAATCTGAAAATTGCCTGATAAAGAAGTTGTATATTTGTATTCACAGTTTTCATTAAAATAATGTCTATACTCATATGGGAAGAAGATTATCAATAAAAGTGCGGCACTTATGATAAGTACCGCATTTACTATTACGCTAATTCTTTTGCCAATTCTTCCATCGCTTTTCTGCTTGTCTCATTGAGTGTGGATTTAATCGTCACTACCGGCTCACAGATTGTAATGTTTTTCATTCCTTCCAGAATCGCTTTCATCTGTTTCGCAGCCGAAGGTGCCCAACTTCCGTTTTCAATAATTCCCACTGTACGCTTTTGGTAATTTTTCGCTTTCAAATGATGTAAGAAATCTTCCATACATGGGAATACTCCCGCGTCATAAGAAGCTGCCGCAACAACCAGTTTCGAATAACGGAATGCATCTTCCACAGCCTCCGCCATGTCTTCTCTGGAAAGGTCTGCAATCACTACTTTTTCTGCGCCATTTTTCCTTAACATCTCAACGAACTCTTTTGCCGCTTCTGCTGTATTCCCGTGAATAGATGCATATGCCACAAACACGCCTTCGTCTTCCGGTTCATAACTGCTCCATGTATTATATTTATCAATATAAAATGCAAGATTTTCTTTTAAAATTGGTCCATGAAGCGGGCAGATCATCTTGATGTCCAATGTTGCCGCTTTTTTCAACAACGCCTGCACCTGCGCGCCGTATTTTCCTACGATATTAAAATAATATCTTCTTGCTTCACACGCCCATGACTCTTCCACATCAAGCGCTCCGAATTTTCCAAATCCGTCCGCTGAAAACAAGATCTTTTCTGACTGTTCATATGTCACCATGACTTCCGGCCAGTGCACCATCGGTGCCATAATGAACTGCAATGTATGAGCTCCGAGATTCAGTGTATCTCCTTCTTTTACAACAACAGATCTGCCCGTGAGATCCACATCAAAGAACTGAGACATCATAGCGAAAGTCTTTGCATTTCCTACAATCTTCATATTCGGAAATTTGTCAATCAATGTTTTTGCATTCGCTGCATGATCCGGTTCCATATGGGAAACCACAAGATAATCAATCGTTCTTCCTTCCAGTACAGCGTCAAGATTTTCCAACCACTCTTTTGTAGCTCTTTGATCCACTGTATCCATCAAAGTAACTTTTTCGTCTAAAATCACATATGAATTATAAGAAACTCCATTCGGAACTACGTACTGACTTTCAAACAAATCCAAGTCTTTATCGTCTACACCAACATATAAAATAGAGTCTGTAATTTTCGTATCTTTCATCTTGCACTCTCCTTATCTTCATTCTCTAAAACATTCTAAAGCCAAAAAAAGAGCGAAAACCTTATTCTTTTAAGACCTTCACTCTCATTCCTTCAATGCCGCAGACCGGAATCGAACCGGTACGGGAGTATAAGTCCCGCAGGATTTTAAGTCCTGTGCGTCTGCCTGTTCCGCCACTGCGGCAAAAGAAAAGTATGGATGGAGAAGGATTCGAACCTTCGAAGGCGGTGCCAACAGATTTACAGTCTGCCCCCTTTGGCCACTCGGGAATCCATCCATATATGTCAGTCTTTATTAAGCCTGACAATATATATTTATATCATATTTTTTTTAGAAACGCAATACTTTTTTAAGATTTATAAGTCATAACTACCGCAGAATATTTCCCCATGTTCAGAACGACTTCTCCATCTTCCACAAGGTACTGCTCACTGTCCATCTTATATCCATGTTCATAGCTATATATATTACTCTGCATTTTACATTTCATCGGAACTTCCGCTCTCCATACCGGCACGGTCACTTCACTTAATTCACTCCGGTTGTGGATAATGATGATTACCTTTTCTGTTTCTGTAAAACGCCCATACGCCAAAAGATTTTCTTCTCCGAGCAGAATCTCCAGCGAACCATAACGAAGCGCTTCACTCTCTTTGTGAATCCGTATAATATCTTTGTGAAATGCGATCAGTTTATGATTTTCATGCCCCCACGGATAGGTTCTCCGATTATCCGGATCGGTAAAACCACACACACCTGCCTCATCTCCGTAGTAAACCGTCGGAGCGCCGACCCATGTCATCTGCATAATGACTGCCTCACGCATAACCGCCTCATTTGTATATTCGCTTGCCGACTCATGTCCCAGCTTATCAACTCTTCCAACCATATGATTGGTACGCGTCAGGAAACGTGAATGATCGTGGTTAGACAATTCGTTCATCGCCACATACAAAGATGGGGTGAGCATGTTTGCCATATGATATTTCATCGCCTGAATGAAATAATCGGCATTGCCGCGAAGTTCCACTCGATCTTCATCACTGTGTTTTTCCATTCCCGTCAGGAACCATGTGACCGGCTCCATAAACGCATCATAGTTCATCACAGTATCCCACTCATCTCCCTGAAGCCATTCACTCGGATCACCATAATGCTCCGCCAAAATAATGGCATCTGGATTTGCCGATTTTACGGTCTCTCTGAACTTTTTCCAAAATTCATGATTGTATTCATTGCTATGTCCCAAATCTGCTGCAACATCAAGTCTCCAGCCATCAATATTATATGGAGGCGACACCCATTTTTTCCCAATGGAAAGAATATAATTTTCCAGTTTAACAGATTCCTCATAGTTCAATTTCGGCAGTGTATCGTGCCCCCACCAGCCATCATAATTTCCATTGTAAGGCCATTCTTCTCCAAAGAACTGGAAGAACTTCCGATATGGACTTTCCTCAGATATATATGCTCCTGGCTCATAGCCATCTGCTCCTTCATAAATCCGCTCACGGTCGAGCCACTTATTAAAAGAGCCACAGTGGTTGAACACACCGTCCAAAATCACCTTCATTCCGCGGCGATGCATCTCCTCCACCAGACGGATAAACAGGCGATTACTCGCTTCTAAATTCTCTTTATCCGTCACCCGGCATTTATATTTTTCAGCATAGCGGTTTTCTCTCTGATCTGCTGTCAGCACATCACCACCGTCATTCACGATCACACCAAAATGCGGATCGATATAATCATAATCCTGAATGTCATATTTGTGATTCGACGGAGAAACAAACAGGGGATTGAAATAAATTACTTCGATCCCCAGCTCTTGCAGATAGTCCAGCTTTTCCAGTACCCCCTTAAGATCACCGCCATAAAATTCCCGCACTCCCATCAGCGCCGGATATTTATCCCAGTCATCCACCTTTGTACACGGCTCTCCAATATACATATACTCACCGGACTCTACATCATTATTTGTATCTCCATTATAAAAACGATCCACAAAAATCTGATACATTACTGCGCCTTTTGCCCAGTCCGGCGTTGCAAACCCCGGAGCGATGGAAAATGCGTAATATCCGATTATCTCGTTTGTGACACCGTATCTGTTGTAATAACAGATCTCCTCTCCTTTTTGTATCTCAAAGCAATATCGGAATGTATCCTCTCCCATTCTCCAGTTCACTTCATAAAAGTCAAATTCACCCTTTGTATATACTTTTTGCAAATCATATTTCGCGTCTCTGGTCAAAAGGCGAACGGCATCTACATCATCTTTCGCAGTACGAAAACGCAGCGTGATTGCCTCATTTGCATCGGGCTGCGGGGGAATGACATACGCCCCCGTCCCGTCACAAAACAGTGCCTGCTCATTCATATTTCTTATCCTCTTTCCTAAGACTCAGCTATTTCTTCATCAAACAATGCACTAAATTCTTCTCTCGTGATCTTCTCTTTTTCAAGAAGCAAGTCTGCACAGGACTCTAATACATGATTATATTTTTGAATGATCTCTTTCGCATTCGCATAGCATTCGTCTATAATCTTCTTCACTTCACGGTCAATCTTTCCTGCGACTTCCTCTCCATATCCTCTTGAAGCGTGGCCGAAATCCCTTCCCACAAACACTTCTTCACTGTCGCTGTCATAGTTGACAAGTCCAAGTTCTTCAGACATACCAAACTTCATGACCATAGATTTTGCAAGCGCTGTAGCCTGCTTGATATCCTGTGAAGCCCCTGTTGTAATATCGTCAAACACAAGCTCCTCTGCAATACGTCCGCCAAGCGCTACCGTAATCTCCTGTAACATCTTTCCACGTGTATTGAACATCTCATCATTTTCCGGAAGCGGCATCGTATATCCGGCAGCACCCACTCCGGTAGGAATGATAGACACGCTGTAGACAGGTCCCACATCCGGAAGCACATGAAATAAAATCGCATGCCCCGCTTCATGGTAAGCCGTAATTTTCTTTTCTTTTTCAGATACCACTTTACTTTTCTTTTCTGCTCCGATTCCAACCTTCACAAACGCATGGCGGATATCAGACTGTTGAATGTATACCCGATTCTCTTTCGCTGCCAAAATCGCAGCCTCATTTAACAGGTTCTCAAGATCTGCCCCCGTAAATCCGGAAGTTGTCTGTGCAATCTGCGCCAAATCCACATCATCACCGAGCGGTTTCCCTTTCGCGTGAACTTCCAAAATCTCTTTTCTTCCTTTCACGTCCGGTCTTCCGACCATCACTTTTCGGTCAAAACGCCCCGGTCTTAAAATTGCCGGATCCAAAATATCCACACGGTTCGTCGCTGACATTACGATAATTCCTTCATTTACACCAAAACCATCCATCTCAACAAGAAGCTGATTCAATGTCTGCTCTCGTTCGTCATGTCCGCCGCCCATTCCGGTACCGCGACGTCTTGCAACCGCATCAATCTCATCAATGAAAATAATACATGGCGCATGTTTCTTCGCATCCTCAAACAAATCACGCACACGAGAAGCTCCCACACCGACAAACATCTCTACAAAATCAGAACCGGAAATCGTGAAGAACGGAACACCCGCTTCTCCTGCCACGGCTTTTGCAAGTAATGTCTTTCCTGTTCCCGGAGGTCCCACCAAAAGAACACCCTTCGGGATTCTGGCTCCCACCTGAATGTATTTCTTCGGACTTTTCAAGAAATCTACGATTTCTTCCAATTCTTCTTTTTCCTCTTGAAGCCCTGCAACCTGCGCAAATTTCACCTGCTTATCCGAACCACTTGTCATACGCGCACGGCTCTTTCCAAAGTTCATCGCTTTTGCATTGGCACCGCCGCCCTGTCTGTTCATCATCATAAACAAGAAAATCACAACCCCGACCATCAAAAGAGTCGGAAACATCGTGGTCATAAACCATGACTCTTTCGGCACATCGTCAAGTGTGCACTTTACATCTGCTTTACTCAACAACTCCTGTATCTCATTTACATCAGAAACATTCAGATATTTGACGTCTTCGCTCTGATCTTTCATCTGAATCTCAAGCCGTCCAGTCGGCACCTCTTTATTCTGCCGGATGATGACTGAATCCACATCTCCATCCTGAACTGCCTGCGTAAATTCCTGATACGTATATTCACGCTGCTTCATGTTCATCTGGCCAATAAACCAGTACACTAATAAGGCAAGCGCCACAACCATAAAGATTGAAGCACCTCCCATTCCTCTGCTTTTCTTACTATTCAATTCTTAGCTCCTTCCTACTCCACACCTTCTACAACACCGATGTATGGCAGATTTCTATATTTTTGTGCATAGTCAAGTCCGTATCCCACAACGAATTCATCCGGAATATTGAACCCTACATAATCTACTTTTACATCGCGCACACGTCTCTCCGGCTTGTCAAGCAGTGTGCAAAGTCTCATACTCTTTGGTCCTCTCTTTGCCAAAATTTCAAGCAGGTAAGACAGCGTTCTTCCGGAATCAATAATATCTTCCACAACAATTACGTCTTTTCCTTCCAATGTCTCATCTAAGTCTTTGGCAATCTTTACAACGCCGCTGGATGTCGTTCCGTCCCCATAACTGCTCACACTCATAAAATCCATGGATACCGGAACTGTAATTCTTTTTGCAAGTTCACACATAAAAAATACGCCACCTTTCAGCACACAGATAAGGTGTACCTGTTTTCCCGCATAATCCTCACTGATCTGCTTTCCAAGCGCCTCAATTCTTGCATCTACCTCTTCTTCTGATACTAATACTTTAATTGTCTCTGCCATGATTCTTCTCCTTCGTTTATTTGTATTTCTAATATTGTTTTTGTATTCTTAGTTACCCGGTAAGCGCTGCTCGTACGATAACCGACAACCCACAATATATGACTGCCTTCTGCGATCAAGGGAATCTTTCCTCTTTCCTCCGCCGAAATCTTCTCATTGATAAAATAAGACTTCAGTTTCTGCGTCTTGCCATCGCTATGAATCGCCAAGTAATCTCCGGGCTTTCTTGTTCTAATACTCACCGCGTCCCTTATTATATCATAATCAAACCATTTCGTGTAAACTTTTTCAGAAGCCTCCTGTGGCACTTGGTCTGCCACGAATACGCGGCTTTTGATCTGCCAGCCACACCATTCACACAAATGTGTTTCCTGCCCTTCACAGTCCAATATTTTCTCTTCTGCTTTTTGCGGCTCAGGCTCTGTTTTTCTCCTGCACACAACACCGTCATACGTCCGCCAGGCTTCCATATCATACGGCAGATCCACCCTTCTTCCGACTTGCTTTTCAAACAACTCCTGAAGCATCTGCAGATGAACAGCTTCAATATCTTTCTCTCGCCTGCAGACTTCCCAAAGTACCTTTTTCAAAACAAATGACTGTATCACATGCGGAATCTGTTGAAATTCAGCCTGCAGGATAACAGTCCCTGTTTCTTCGGTTCTAGTACACTGCCTCCACGAAATCTCAGTCTGCTCTTCCAAAAATCCTTCAATCTCCCTCAGCCGCTCCATTGTCTCATTAATGTGAGTAACTGTCCTTTTATTCACCTGCTCCTCAAAATACGGCAAAATGTGATTCCGGATACGGTTTCTCATGTACGCATCACTTTTATTGGTCTCATCCACACAAAAGGCAATCCCCTCTTCTTCCAGATATTTCTCAACCTCACCACGCTCCACTGCAAGAAGCGGACGAATCACATTTCCATTTACCGGACGTATGCCGCCAAGCCCTTTCAGACCTGCTCCGCGAGCCACATTCATCAGAAATGTCTCTGCATTGTCATTTTGATGATGCGCAAGCGCAATTTTAGTTCCTCCATATCGCTTCAAAGTTTTCACAAAGGCTTCCCGGCGCACTTCACGACCCGCCTCCTCCAAAGATTGTTTCCTTTTTTTTGCAATTAATGCAACATCTTCCCGATAAATTTCACATGGGACACAATGCTTCTCGCACATTTTTTTTACATACATTTCGTCCGCATCCGCATCTATCCCTCTCAATCCATGGTTCACATGAACACAGACCAACTCAAACGGAATCTCTTTTTGCAGCTGTATCAATACAAAAAGAAGGCATATAGAATCTGCACCTCCTGATACGCCTACAATTATCTTATCGCCATTCTCGATCATATGCCATTTTTCCACATACCTTCTTATTTTTTCTAACATTATCCACATTTTCCTTTGTAATTATTCACTCGCACTAATTTTATCTTATTCCTTTTTATTTTGCAAGACTCCACATGCCCACGACCATAATCGTCATATCGTCCAAAGGGATCTCCCCGGAACATTCCAAAACCTGCTCTAAAATGTGATGCGCCATCTCTTTTGGGTTGGTTATGCTTGTCCCCTCGATGATCATTTTCATGATCAGCTCCTGCTCTCCAACCGGAAGCGCATCAAGCACCCCATCTGTCACCATCACAACAAAATTCCCATCGCACAAGCTTCGCACAACACAATCCACCTCCAATTTAGGCAAAACTCCTATCGGAAGACTGGTTGATTTGATTGTCTCTACCTTATCCTCATATTTTACAAACGTAGTGGATGCCCCCGCCTTCAAAAACTCACATTTCCCACTATACAGGTCAAATACACTCATATCAATTGTAGAAAACCGCACCTCTTCGCGCCCCATCACCAGCGCTGTATTCAACATCTGAATTGCTGTCTCTTTCGGGAATCCGGCTGCCAGAAGTTCCTCTAACATTTCCACCACCATGGCGCTTTCCTTAAATGCTGCTTCCCCTGCCCCCATTCCGTCGGAGAGTATGATGCCCTTCCTGCCGCCCGGCATCTCCATCATCGAAAAGCTGTCCCCCGATATCTTACGGCATCCCTTTCCGATTTTCGCAATTCCCTGAAGCGTATGAAAACGTGGCCCTTCCACACAGGTGACTGTACAATACTCTTCTCCAAGCACCGGCCTTTCGTCGCGGTCCGCCACCATCTTTCTTCCGACACACTCCGATATGATCTGCACAAGCTCTTTCGTGGATACACACTGCCCTTTGATAGATTTTGCCGTGACATGAACCTCGTATTTCCCATCTTCTGTCACAAAAAATACCGTACTTAAAAGCCGTACCCCAATTTTGGAAAATCTCCCCCGTATTTTCTTTTCCAAATGCTCGTCCGCAAAAATACTGGCATCCAGTTCTCTTGTGGCATGCTGAATCATCTGGGCAAATGTGTCAAGCTGCACCGCACATCCTTCCCTGTTCTGTGCCATTTTATTATTCCACATCAGATTCTGTCTCGCGCCTTTAAACACCTCAAGCGCCGTCCGCAAAAAGCGCGGCGCCTGCACACATCTTTTCTGTATCTTACGTTTCACCTCAGTGTTCAGTTCCACACCATATTCTTCTATGGTACAAAAAATCTCATGTACCATCTGGTAGGTCAAAAACGCCTCTTGTCCAAGACACACTTCTTTATTCGCACAATTGCCGCACACTTTCTCATTTACTTTCTCGTACATTTCTTCCATTTCCGCTTTTGTAAATAAATCATGTTTTCTCTCCAGCTGCAAAAATACCTTGGTCAATTTTTCCAAAGACTGCACAAACCGATCCATCTGTATCACGTATGGGTTCGCCTGCACAGCTCGTCCTATTTTTAACTCCTCCATCATGAATAACCCCTTTTCCAGAAATTCCGTCTAAACAAAAAGAATGTGCTCAAACACATTCTATCTTTTGTATGGTATTATGAAATTTTTCCATTATGGTTCCGGCTCAAACAATATCTCATTCTTATGGATGAGCCCCAGCTTATCTTTTGCAACATCTTCTATGTACGCATCTGTTCCTGCATACTCTTCAAATTCTTTAATCTCTTCTGTACGCTCTTTTTCTTCTTTCAACTGTGTCGTAAGCTCCGCTTCCTGCTGCTTATAACGCTTGTTCTTTGCCTGAAGTGACATACTTCCCACCGACAATATGATTGTCAATAATAAAATCACACCACATATCGAAAGAATACTCGCTTTGTGACGGCGCATTCTTGTCCGCTGACGTTTATCACGGTTCCGCTGCTTTACACTTCTCATCATTGATACACCCTTATAAATCTATTTTTTGTCCCAATATAGTTATATTACCTTTTTTCCTTTGATTTATCAATAGATTTTTCGTCTTTTTCACGAATCCTGGCAACCAGTTTTTTCCCCATCTCAGACAAAAAATGCAGCACAAAAAATGAACAAACTCCCCCAACCACAACACCTATGGTAAAGAACCAACGTATACTACCATCACTAGTGTCATAGATCTTGACAAACAGATACAAACCTGCCCATACCCAAAAGAAAAAATCTTCTAAAGAAATAAAAAACAGATCGTGTTTTATAAGTCTTCTAAAAACTCTTATACATGTATAAACCAAAAGTACAATATTGCCCGCCAATAACGCCTGCAAAAAAATGGATATTTCATCACCGATTCCAAGCATAACTCACCTACTTAAATAATTTCATAAAGAAATTCTCGTTTTGACCGGCATTTTGATGAACATCCGAGTACGCAATGCTGTCGATATGTCCGGATAAATCCACTTCCCCTTTTTCTACACTCAGACGATTTACATGCAGATCCTTCCCCTTGACCATGAGCATACCCTGTTCCGTCTCCAGCAATATCTCATTCAAATCAAACGACAGTACATCAAGCACACCTGTAACCATACTTGTCTTTCTATTGTTCACTACCAGCTTATGTGGTTTTTGTACCTGTTTTTCTTCCAAGATTCCACAACCTTTCTCCTTATTTCAGACTGCCGCCGGTATTTTTACCGGAAGTAATATCAATTTTGATATATCCTAATTATATGAAAGGTCTTGCTGTATTATGACTGTTTTATAAATATTTAAACAAATCTTTTGCTTCTTCTTTTTTTGTTGTGTCCTGAATATCCAGCACTTCTACTTTTACATTCTTCGTTCCAAATTGAATCTCAATAACATCTCCCGGCTTTACTTTCACGGATGCTTTGGCAACATTTCCATTCACAAGCACTCTCCCCGCATCACACGCCTCATTTGCCACTGTTCTTCTTTTAATCAATCTTGATACTTTTAAAAATTTATCCAGTCTCATCTTTTCTTCTCCACCTTTATTTTTCTTTTTTATAACTTTGCACATGGCTAAACTGTTTATAGAAAAAAAGAATGTGCCAAGCACATTCTTTTTTTCATGAACATTTATTATGCATTTACAGCGTCTTTTAATGCTTTTCCAGCTTTGAATTTTGGAGCTTTGCAAGCTTCAATCTTCATTGTCTCACCAGTCTGAGGATTTCTTCCTTCTCTTGCTGCTCTTTCACTTACTTCGAATGTTCCAAATCCAACTAACTGGATCTTTTCACCTTTCTTCAGTTCTTCTTCCACTACGTCTGTGAAAGCTTTTAAAGCCTTTTCTGCATCTTTCTTTGATAACTCTGCTTTCTCAGCGATTGCTGAGATAAATTCTGTTTTGTTCATGGATTATGTTCCTCCTCTTATTTCAAACATAGAATGTATTCATCAATAAATTCTATCGGTTTTTTCGCATGTTTCACACGCTTTTTCTGTATGAATATGCCTTTAAATACTGTTATACCGTTTCACCCGTCTTTTGTCAAGTGTATTTGCCCACTTTTCCTTGTTTTCTCGGGGTTTCTGGGCACTTTTGACACCCTTTTACAGCATTTTATCAATCATCGCAAGAACTTCTTTTCCCAGCGCTTCTGATTTGGCATCCGCATCCTCTAAAGAAGTACCTTTTACACCATAATAGAATTTTACTTTCGGCTCTGTTCCGGATGGACGTACACACAGCCATGCGTCATCTGTCAGGTCGTAATATAAGACATTAGAGTTCGGAAGTCCCGTTCCTGTCACCTCGCCTGTAGCGAGATCCTTGATTGTATCAGCCTGATAATCTCTTGCTTTCAGCACTTCGTAAGCACCGATTTTTACCGGCGGCTCTTTGCGCAGAGTCTCAAGGATTTCCTGAATCTTTGCCAACCCTTCAATTCCTTTTAATGTAATCGCCTGAATATCATCCTTATAATATCCAAATCTCTCATACATATCAACCATGGCATCCCAAAGTGTCATACCTTTTGTCTTATAGTATGCAGCCGCCTCACACAGTGCCATCGTCGCAACAATTGCATCTTTATCTCTTGCATGAGTTCCGATCAGACAACCATAACTCTCCTCAAATCCGAATAAATATGTGCCTTTTTTACTCTGCTCAAAACCGAGAATCTGCTGTCCGATAAACTTAAATCCTGTCAGAACTTCGATCAATCCTGTACCATATCCTTTTGCAATCGCATCTGCCATATTCGATGTCACGATTGTCTTGATCAGATAACCGTCTTCCGGCAATCCTACAGTCGCTTTTCGTTGTCCAATTTCATAGTCCGCAAGCAGACATCCTGACATATTCCCTGTCAGAACTTTATATTCTCCGGATTTACTGTCTTTCACATATACACCGAGACGGTCTGCATCCGGGTCTGTCGCCAGAACAAGATCCGCATCTACTTCTTTTGCCAGTTTTAATCCCAACTCAAATGCTTCCTCAGCCTCCGGGTTCGGGTAAGAGACTGTCGGAAATTCTCCATCCGGTAATTCCTGCTCTTTTACAACATATACATTTTCAAATCCAAGCTCTTTCAAAATACGTCTTGCCGGAATATTTCCTGTTCCATGAAGAGGACTGTAAACAATCTTTAATTCTTTCCCCATCTCTTTGATCGCATCCCAATGGATTACCTGCTTTTTCAATTCTTCCATATAAGCATCGTCAATCTCACTGCCGATCACCACATAAAGTCCTGCCGCCTTAGCCGCCTCCAGCGTCATCGTCTTCACGGTATTGAAATCAGTCACTTTTTTCACTTCATCCATGATTCCTTTATCATGAGGAGGAGTGATCTGAGCTCCGTCTTCCCAATACACTTTATATCCGTTATATTCCGGCGGGTTGTGACTTGCCGTGATATTGATTCCCGCAACACAATTCAACTTTCTTACGGCATAGGAAAGCTCCGGTGTAGGACGGAGTGATTCAAATACGTACGCTTTGATTCCATTTGCATTCAGACACAAAGCCGCCTCATCCGCAAACTCCGGCGACATCCTTCTTGAGTCATATGCGATTGCCACGCCTTTTTCCTGAAGTCCTTTTTGCAAAATATAATTCGCAAGTCCCTGTGTTGCTTTTCTCACTGTATAGATATTCAAACGGTTTGTTCCTGCACCGATCACACCACGCAGCCCCGCTGTTCCAAACTCTAAGTCTTTATAAAATCTTTCTTTTATCTCATTTTCATTATCTGCAATTGCTTTTAATTCCTGTTTTGTCTCTTCATCAAAATATGGATTTGTGAGCCATTCTTGATACTGTTCCTGATAATTCATACCATTTGTTCCTCCTTTGCATTTTTCCCTACTATTATACACCAGCATTTTACAAATGAAAAGAAAATATCGTCTCTAAAAAATGTTTCTTTTCTTCCGTCTGATGAATTGCAACCTCCAATTTCTCAACACTCTTCATCGGAATCCACGCTTTGCTGGATCGATAATAAGAGTTTGCCGCCTTCCAAAACTTTTCCGGATAAGACAGGCTGATCGCAAGATATTCCATCTCCCGCTCCCCAAGCGGCAAAATTTCACTGTAAGCCTCAAGCATCTTGTCACCAAGCATCACATTCCAATGATTCTTTTCCATCGTCTTCCTAAGGAAATAGTACAGGTCCGCCAACTGAACATCTTGGTGAAAATGTTCAAAATTTGTTGTTGCAATTCCATCCTGCATCATCAGAACATTGTGATAATTGTATTCGCCATGCGTAATCGTTGTTTTCTCTCTGCTTTGCTGCATCAACAACTCATATTCCGATTGTTCCAATCGGGCGCTCGCACTCTGCGCCCAGTCATACATCGCATCAAAATATTTCAAAAACATCAGCTCAAACTCACCTTTTCCTACTTTCCCGCGGATAAACGCCCGTACCTTTTTCATCTCACGGTTATGCCGGCAGTACTCCTTTCGCAAATCCTCGCCTTCCATAACAAAGGTCTCTGATTCCTCTCCAAAATCAATGGGTCCTCGCAAGACTTTATGCAGTTTTGCAAGATTTTTTGTCGCCCCCACAATTTCCTGTTCTTTTCGGATATCACATTCTTTTCCGTCATACCAACGTTTGACCACATACTTAATCCCATCTTCTGATGTGCTGAATAATTCATGCTCTTTATTTTCTATGACCGCATCTACCCTGTCACATCCATTTTCCATCATGTGCACATATAATTTGTGCAGCATTGGAATTCTCTTTTCTGAAATCATAAGCTCCCTGAGCACAAAGAGCCCCTGATTTGTAGCACATAAAATAGCACCCCTGATTCTGCGGGTGCTTTTTATATCTATATCATATTGATCCAACACACTTACTTCGTTCTCTTTCATCGCTGCCCCCTACATTCATTATTTCCTATTCTCTCTAAATGTATGACGGACATCTTGTAAGTATGTGTATTTCTACAAAAGAGTTTCCCCGCGCAGCTTCCTGCTTTGCTCCAATAAAATCTCCTTCGTATTGTATTCCGGCTGTTCAATCACAAGCTCCAACAACGCCTGCAAGACGACGCCAATCTGCTTTCCAGGCTGCATACCGTCTGCGATCAGATCGCTCCCCGAAACTGCTAACATCTTCAGAGAAACACACTCTTTTTTCTTCAGAATCTCTTTGTAGCATCGCTCGATTCCGGCAATATTCGAAAGCTTCTCCTCCCGCATATATTCACTCTGTGCCATTGTATCCGCTTTTCTGATCTCCAGATAATACGGAAACAATTCTTCACCGATCTTATTCATGGCTCTTCTGACGTTCTTCGGCTGTGCTGGCATACGATAATCATGATACTGCACAAGCTTTGTCACTTTTCCAAGCGTATCATTATCAAACTTCAGTCTCTTCAAAATTCTTTTTGCAACTTCCGCTCCTTTTACATCATGCATCTTAAAATGTGCAACACCGTCTGCGTCCACCGTCTTCATCTGAGGTTTTGCAACATCATGAAGCAGCATCGTAAGTCTCAAGACTTTATCAGATCTGACCTGTTCGACCGCCTTCAACGTGTGCATTCCTACTGAATACATATGATGCGGCGTCTCCTGACCTGTCCGCATCATCTCATCAAATTCCGGAAGAATCACTTTGGTAATTCCAAGCTCATATGAAAGCGCCAGCAAACCCGGATTCGGCGATACGAGCATCTTGACCAGTTCCACCTGAATCCGCTCTGCACTGATATTTGCAAGTGTCGGCGCAAGCTTTCGAATCCCTTCCATCGTCTCGTCTTCAATCCGAAATCCAAGCTGTGCCGCAAATCGCACCGCGCGCAAAATCCGAAGCGCATCTTCCCCAAAGCGCTCCCTCGCATTGCCCACACAACGGATTATTTTTCGCTGCAGATCTTCGATTCCGCCGAAAATATCCACCAGACCTTCCTCTTCATTATATGCCATCGCATTGATCGTAAAGTCTCTTCTCAAAAGGTCTTCTTTCAGACTTCGTGTAAACACAACCTCCCTCGGATGTCTGCTGTCCTCATATTCTCCATCCACACGGTATGTTGTCACCTCGAACGCCTCTTTGTCGACCAGCACCGTAATTGTCCCGTGCTCAATCCCTGTATCAAATGTTCTCCTAAACAGTGCTTTCGTCTCATTCGGAGTCGCCGACGTCGTAATATCCCAGTCATCAGGCACTCGTCCCAAAACAGAATCCCTCACGCAGCCACCAACCGCATACGCCTCGTAGCCGTTCTCCTTCAATTTGTTGATAATAAAATTTACTTTCTCAGGCAAAAAAATTTTCATATGCACTCCTTCGAGTTCCTTTGACTTTACAAAACTCACTGCAATTCGTCTCATTTTCCATATAAATGGATAGCAAAAAAGCGGGTGATGGGAATCGAACCCACGTATCTAGCTTGGAAGGCTAGTGTTCTACCATTGAACTACACCCGCATGTTACGTATTATATTATTAAGCTTAAGCAACTTTTAAAAGTATGCCCAGAGCCGGAATCGAACCAGCGACACGAGGATTTTCAGTCCTCTGCTCTACCGACTGAGCTATCTGGGCTTCTGTATCCTTTTTAGCTGTTCCTTAACACAAGTGATATATTATCAAAGGTCAACTAAAAAGTCAACACTTTTTTTCAAATTTTTTCAATTTTTTAAATATTATGTTTATGAAGTGTAAATCCCCTGCCCATCACTTCATTTACCTGATTGATGATCATAAAGGCTTTCGGGTCAATTTCCAACACAAGTTGATTGAGTTTTGGCATCTCACGGTTGGACACTACCGTCAATAGCGCCATAGATTCTTTCCGCAAATATCCGGATTCTGTTTTGAGGAATGTAGAACCACGGTCAAGCTTTTGCTGAATCGCTGTATTGATCTCTTCATAATGATCGCTGATAATCTTCACCTGCATCTGACTCTTTCCATTTACAAGCACTTTATCCATAACCGTTGTGTAAATCATCACAAGAAGAATACCATATAAAATCTTCTCTCGATCACGAAATACCATCTGCCCGATCAAGATCATAAAGTCAAACGCATACAGTCCCACAGAGACCGGAATCCCCAATTTCTTATTTAAGATCAATGGCGGAATATCGACACCACCCGTGGAAGCTCCCGCTTTGATGACAACTCCGATTCCTACTCCAATCAAAAGCCCCGCAAATATCGTACTGAGCAGCGGATCTGTCGTCAGCCCCTGAAGCGCATCTACTCTTTGAAGCACTCCCAGTATAAACGGAAAATAGAACGTACTGATCAGCGTTGTCAGTGCAAACGAAATACCGAGCAGCCATATTGCCAGTAAAAACATCACAACATTAAACACTGCCGCAAAGACCTCCACCGGAATTCCCGCAAAATGGTTTGCGATCAAACCAAGTCCGGTCGTTCCTCCGGTAATCAGTCCCATCGGCAGTACAAACGCAACAATTCCAAAACAATACGCCGTATTTCCAAATATTACCCAAAATAGTTTTTTCCAGTCAAAAACGTTCTTCAACTCATTTTTCCACTCTGCTTTCATCTGAATCCCCCTTGTCCTTTTATCCATTTAATTTGTTAAAGAGAAAAAGAAAAGCAGGTATTCACCTGCTTTTCCTACTATCTGTCAATTTGAAATTTTTATACCCACTCCAAATATAACGTGTCATGTTCTCTCTCTTTTCTTCTGAACTTTGTCTTTCTATAATGTATCATCTTTTCCCGAAAGATTCAAGAACATTTTCCGTCTCATAAGGACAACAATTGCCAAAAGCGAAAGTAAAAGCGCTGCCATAACAGAAACATTTACGCTGTCTCCTGTTGCTGCCGCTCCGTTCGAAGAACCACCATTTGGAGTACCGGATGTTCCGCTGTCCGGTGTCCCTGCTGTTCCGCCACCGTTTTGTTGTTTCAGAACAAGGTTACCGATCGCTGCTTCAATTGCATCCGCATAGGCATCTACCTCTTTTTGTTTTGATCTTGGCAGATTCTCATCTATGCCTGCAAGCACATCTTTCAACGCTTTCACACTGTCGTCTGTATAGACACTTAAGTCTGCCGGAATCTTTGCTTTCGCTTCATTCACTTTCGTGTAATCTGCAAGCTGCACAACCAGTTTCGCCTCTGCATTTTCAAATGCTGATTTTGCGTCTTGGAACTCTTCCTCTGTTGTTGTCTTAGCATCCAGCTCCATCAATGTGTCGTATGCTGCTTTATACGCTGCATAGCTTGCATCTGTATAGTCCTCTGCCGGTGTCTTCAGGACGATAGAATCTCGATACTCATCCATTCCTGAAGCGAGTTTTTCCAAACCTTTTATTGCTGCACGAATCGCTTCTGCTCCTTTCGCAACAGATTCTTTTGTCCCGTCTGCTTTCAGTGCTTCCGCTGCCGCAACAGCATCCTGCAATACTTTATAACTGTCTGCTGTATAATTCTCTGCGTTGTATTTTTCTGACTCTGCAATTGCAGCTTTCAGATCCACAATACTTACAAGAGCTTTTTGTGCTTCACGCATCGCCGCGATATTGGCTTTGTCAAGCTCTGCATCTCCTTTGGACATATCTTTTTCAGCTTTTGCAATCGCCTGAGAAAGAATGTCATAGCTTGCACTTGTATAATCATCTTTGTTCAGTTCCCTGAGCTCGTCAATCACTTTTTGGACATCGCTCTCACTGCCTTCTGCGAGCACTAAACTCTCCACCGCTTTATCTAACGCTTTAATGATATCTGCCACCTGATCTTTCGTTCCGTTGTTCAGATATCCTTGCGCTGTCTTCACAACATCCTGAAGTGCTGCCCAGCTGTCTTCTGTGTAGAGTGTTTCATCTTTCTTCGCAATCTCTGCAAGTTTTGCATTCAGCGCCTCTGTGTTTACAAGCCCCTGTTTTGCCTGTTCAAATACATTGCGTGCCTCATAAATTTCTTTTGGATTCTTGCGTTCTGCTTTATCGGCTTTCACAATTGCATCCAATGCTGTCTTTGCAGTTGTGTATGACTTGTAAGATTCCTTTGTGTAGTTCGCCTCGTCATATACCGGCGCATTCTGGAGTTCCAATTCTGCAAGTTCTCTCTGGACAAGTGAGTACTGTAGTGCGTTTTCTGCCTCTTCGAGTTTTGCAAGCAAATCTGCTACCTCTTTCTCAGAGATATTTTCTTTGTCTTTTAATACCTCTTCAATTTGAGCAATCACCGTCTCATAGGCTGCATAGGTTCTTGCTGAATAAATCTCTACATAAACAGGCTGTTCTTCTGTTCCCACATTTTCTTTTCCTGCTTTCTGATTTTTCAGCGCATTCTCTAATGCAGTCACATCACCTTTGACAACGGCATTTTTATGTGCGGAAAGAAGTGCTTTCTCTGCCATATCTACTACTTCCTGTCTCACATACTCATTTGCTGCAATTTCTTCTGCAACCGCTTTTGCATCTTTAACTGCCTGTTTGCTGCCTGCAGTCCAATTGTCTGCGATTGGTTTTTTGATCGCCTCATTAAGCGCATCTTTATTGACCGCTGCTTTTTCTTTTTCATTTGTCTTTATAATAGAAAGCTCTGGGATATCCTTTTCCCATGTTACAATGATTTCCAAAATCTGACTGTCTTTTGCCACTGCAAATTCATTGATTGTCTGATTCAATTTTCCAATTGTAACCGCTTCCTGTTTCTCACCATTCTTATAGAGCACAGCCTTTACAGTTGCGTTGGAAACCTTTCCGTTTTGGATTATACGGATTGTTCTCTGGTTCGGTTCGCTGACACGGTATGTGAAAGAACCATTTTCTGCTGATGGCTTATACGTTGTTGTAAAGTCTCCATCAAACATATTAGACGGAATCTTTCCTGCTTCCTCTGTCACCTCTGACACTACATCACGGTTAGATTCTGTCGTCATATATGCGCCGCCATTGATCTGCAGCTCATACAATTCAACCCATCTTCCTGTGTATGTTGTCAATGGCACGATTCTTAAATAACGTCCGGATGCGCTAAGTCCTGTTGCTTCCGCATACATATTACCCGGATTTTTAGAGTCGTGTGTCAGATATTCCGCGTCTTTTGCAGTCGCTGTATTTGGCAGATTTACCGCATTTGCATTTCCTACTTCCAAAATCTTTGTCCACTCGTTATCTGGGGCATCTTTACTGTCTGCCACTTCAAATTTTGCATGTCTTAAGAAATCCACGCTCGTCTCTTTCATATAGTATCTGAAAGATTTGAAATCTACTGTCTGTCCGAGATCAAACACAATCTTTTTACCTGCATCCTGTGTTCCTGTGATTTTTCCGGATGTGGCAAGATTTCCGTCAAATAAGTTATTCACTTTTCCGGTTGTTCTTAAATCCTCTGCGGAACTATTCTGCGCGAAATCACTCTCTACTGCCTTTTCACCGATGAATGCGTAAGTCACTGCAAATTCTTCGATTGCAACATTTGCTGTCGCATCTGACGCATTGTAAAGTCTCACATATCTTGCATCTTCCAATGCTTTTGTATTGACATCTGTCCAGATTACTCCATTCATAGAGCTCTGCACTTTCACATTCGCATTGTCCCCTGCTTTCACCGCAATGTTTTGAATTGCTTTGATGTTCTTTAAGTCAACACCAATATATTGACCTTTTTCCAAGCTGATGGTTCCCGGCTGCAAAGAAGAAACTCCTTCTTCCACCTGTCCAACCATTCCGTGATTTTCTACATTTGTGTAAATATTCTCTATTGTTCCTGCCTGAGAAATTCTCTGCTCTACAGTGAATTCAGAGAATTTTGCCCAAGAACCTTTTTGCTCTAAGTTGCGGATACGGATGTAACGCGCTGTCACTCCATTCAAATCAATATCCAGCACATCTTTTCCTGTCGCTGCACCAGTATGAGATTCATATCCTTTTACCGGAGTCCATGTCTTGTTGTCTACGGATGTCTCAACTGCATATTTTACAATCTTGTCTCCACCGTCGTGTCCGACTACGATGTGCGCTTTGTCTAATACCGCCTCTGTTCCAAGATCATATCCTAAGAAATCATCTACCATCACATCATCATTCGTTGAGTTCGCACTTCCATCCGGATCATACCATACATATGTATCGTCATTTCCGTCATACAAGCTTGTCTCTTTTGTTCCCTGTGATACTACCCAGCGATCTGTTTTCATTACTTTATATGTAATTGGAGTTGTCGCATTCTTTGACGCACGGATATCTAATTCACCAACACGCACCCACCCTGCTGTCTGCTCTTTGTTTACGATTCGGATTGCTTTGATCTTCTCGCTTGTTGTAAAGTTCACCGTCTGATCTTTTGCGTTTGTGAGATCTCCTGCTTTTTTCCAGTTATTCTGTCCGTCTACGCTGTACTGTACTTCTGCTTTCTTAAACACATCATTCGCCGCTGATTGTCCCTGTGTCATTCTCACACTGCCAATCTGTTTTGCCTCCGGCAAAGTTACCTGAATATAAGCACCTTCTGCGATTGTGTCGCGGTTCGGATTCTCATATGGTCCTTTTGCAAGCCATGCTTCTGTGGAAAGATCACCATCAAACAACTTGTCTGTTGTCGTTTCACTCTGTACAGAAATTCCACTCAATGTCACGGTTCCGGTATAACGCTCTGTCTCTGCTGGAGCTTCTTTTTGATTGTTGATCTGAATTTCACGAATCTCAAGCCAGCAGTCATTTTTGTTCGCCTCTGTCGCAATCAATCTGATTCCTTTCGCCTTCAGATCTTTCGGAAGATTTTCTTCCTCCACACTGATATCCTGAACTTTTCCCTGTTCTCCGGTAAAGTTATTATCCATTCCTTCCAAAGTCAAGTCTGTCCAAGTTCCATCTTCTTCCATGTACTGCAGTTTTGCATGCTCAAAATGATCTTTTCCTGTTCCAAGCACAAAACGAATGCTGTCCACATCAATCATTTTGTTGTATTCCACACCGATATAATCGTCTTTTGAAAGTGAGTTCGGATTTTTGTAAATCACTTTTGTGGATTCATCACCGTCAAAGAGATTCTCTTTCGCTCCTTCCGGTGTATCTTTTCTGCTTGTGATAAACTTCTGAATCACTTTATCCGGGTTGATTGCAGTCTCCGCCTTTGCAGATACATATTCCGCCAATGTATTGATAAATGGAACGATGTGTTGTACACCAACCTCTGCATATTCCTGATGATCTACATATAAAAAGTCATGTGTTTTTGATTGGTCAAATGCTGTCTTTCCGGCTGTGTTGTAATTGATCACAGCTGACACATCGCCCTCCAGATCACTCTTTACACCGTTTAAATATGCAATTGCCGCTTCTGTTGTGTCGTCCCAGCAGTCCAGCCAGTATACAATCTGTTCTTTGATTGCTTCATTTCCGCTGGCTCGATATGTTTTGGCAGCTTCCTGGAGCAGTTCAAATTCTTCGATCATTGCGTCCACATCAGCTGCTGTAAGTGTCTCCGCTTCCAGTTTTTCTTTAAATGCATTTAACTGTTCTTTCAATACTACGGATTCCTGCAATGCTGTGACACGTGAATCCATTGCCTGATTGATCATATGCTTTGACATCTCGCGAAGCGCATCGCTTGCTTCATTTGAAATCGCAGAATTGTGATCCACGAAAGAGAAGGATGCATTCCAGATCTCTTCTGCCTCTTCTTTTGTCTCCCAGATATTCCATGCATAAGATGCATTTCCGAAAATTGCAACTTTACTTGGCTCTGACTGCTGCATTGGATTCAACATAATTCCCTGAATTTTAGATGGTTCCACTCCCGGATGAAGGAATGTATCATATCCACCCATGATCAGGTGTTTCTTTGAGTTATCTGTACAAGGCCAGTTAATCCACATAAATGGTCCACGACCTACATTGTTTGTAAATGTAGAAGTAAAGTTATCCGTCACTTCTCCCCAAACTCTTCCGCCGGTCATAACAATCTGTACGTTGTCCGGTGCCTGTTTCAAAATCTGAAGTTCCTGACTGCTTCCGTTGCCCATGTAGTCATATGGAACATATGGAATTGTCATCTTCATATCCGGATATTCTTTTTTCACTTCTTTGAGCCACTCTGTCATATCGTTCAACAGACGTAATCCGTTTTGTCCACCCGGATTCCAGAAGTCATCTGCAAGAATGGCAATCTGACGTACGCCCTGATCGATCACCTGTTTGAATTTTGCCTGCAGTTTTGCTAAATCTTCCTCATAATGCTCGTCAAAACGAAGATGATTTCCGGCCGGGAACGGATGCAGCGCATATACATAGCGACATTTAGACTCATTTCCCGCCTCTGCCAATGGTCTGATCTTTGTCTTTAACTCTTCCTCTGTATAAAGTTCATCCCACTGCGTACGGTGCTTCGGATCATCTTTCGGTGCATAAAAATATGCATTCAGTTTATAATATCCGCCCCATTTCATCAGATTCACACGGTCTTCTGTAGACCATGGATTTCCATAATATCCTTCGATAAATCCACGGCTCACAACATCTGCATAATCTTCAATCTCAAAGTTTCGTATTGTGAGACTGTCAAGCTGTGCAAATACATGATACAGCGTAGTCAGTCCGTAAAATGCAGAATCTGTATCTTTTCCAAGTACAGAAATTACATTTTCATCACTCGCCAAAAAATACGAATCTGTCTTCTCAAACAATGCATCTTCCGGTGCATACTCTTTTGTAATATAGTCCTCTGCCTCTCCGTCTTCTCCGTGTACGCCGACATAGACGTTCGTCGCACCTTTCTTTGGCTCATCTGACTCCTTCACCTTAATATCTTTGAGCGCTGCTGCCTCCTCCAGCCGGTCTTTTGTCGCCTCATCAATTCCGGTGTCATAGATGACATTCATCTCCTTGCCAAGAATATAATCTCCCTCCTGATATTCCATCTTATGAGGAGTTGGATAGATTACATAGTCCTCTGCGGTTTGTTTTGCCGCCTGTACCGGCATAAAATTGGTCGGTATCGCAACGGCTGCTGTCAACATCCCGGCAATCAGTCTCTTTATCATTTTCCTTCCCATAATTTTCGCCTTTCCTTTCTCATATTTTATCCTCAAGCGCTATCATTTCTTATTATATCATTTTTCATAGTTTTGTGTTGATTTTTTTTATTTTTTTATATAATTTTACACCTTATTTTTAATATATTCTTTTGTGATATAGACAACTTCACCACTAAGCAAAATCAGAGCTGTCATATTTGGCAATGCCATCAGTCCATTGAACGTATCCGCCACCTCCCACGCAAGGTGCGGCGTCATCATACACCCCGGCAGAATCATCAGTACATAGACCATTTTGTAAAGAAACGCCGATTTTTCTCCAAACAGATATGCCGCCGTGCGCTCTCCAAAATACGCCCAGCCAACCATTGTTGCAAAAGCAAACAATACGATCGAAACTGCAAGAAATTTATCTCCAAAAGGAATAACCGTCGAAAAAGCTTCCCCGGTCAAAGTCGTTCCATCGACATTTTCGATCCCGTGCGCCATATTGGAAAGATACACTTGCGGCTTATAGACACCGGAACTTAAGATTACAAGCGCTGTCATCGTACATACTACAATCGTATCGATAAACACTTCCAAGATTCCCCACATTCCCTGTATTGCAGGAGATTTCACATCTGATGCCGCATGCGCCATGACAGAAGAACCAAGCCCCGCTTCGTTGGAGAATACCCCTCGCGAAATACCGATTTTCATTGCCTGACGAATTCCATATCCTATCACTCCTCCTCCCACTGCTTTCATGCGAAAAGCCTCCTCAAAAATCATGCGTACTGCTCCCGGAACTTCCGCACGGAAATGAATGAGCACGAGCATTCCGCCTGCCATATAAAACAATGCCACAAATGGAACCACTTTTTCTGTCACTGCCGCAATCCGCTTCACACCACCTAAAATTACTGCCGCCACAACAAGTGTCACAACCGCTCCTGTAATGAACGGCGGAATAGAGAGACTTTCTTTTAATCCACTTGCCATGGAATTGGCCTGTGTCATATTTCCCATTCCAAATGATGCAAAAATACAGAATACAGCAAAAAGCACGGCAAGCCATTTACATCCAAGTCCACGCTCTATGTACACCATAGCGCCGCCAACCCATTCTCCCTTTCTATTTTTATAGCGATACCGTATCCCCAGAAGATTTTCCGCATAAATTGTCATCATCCCCAAAAACGCAGATACCCACATCCAAAAAATTGCTCCCGGTCCTCCTGCAATCAGCGCTGCCGCCACACCTGTGATATTCCCTGTTCCAAGTGTCGCTGCAAGCGCCGTACAAAAAGACTGAAACTGAGAGATAGAATGCTCTTCTTCGGTCCTGCGCACACACCTGTCCCGAAACATCTCCCCGATTGTTTTTCCAAGCCAGATCCGCACCTTTGTAAACTGAAAAAATCCGGTGCGCACGGTAAACATCACTCCGACAAACAGAAAGACAGCGAGCATTCCCCTCCCCCAGATGAAACGGTTTACAACCGCATTGATTTCCTTTACATACTCCATAAAAAATCCCCCATATACTTGGCAATAATACCAAGTATATGAGGGATATGTTATAAAAAGTCCTACCGAATCTCCAATAGTTTCTGTTTCAGTTCATTTTCGATACGGTTCAATTCTGCTTCTGCCGTTCTTCTCTTTTCTTTTCCTTCCTGCTGAATCTTCATCACTTCATCCAGTGTAGAAATCAAAGATTCATTGGTTGCTTTCAGCGTCTCGATGTCGACAATGCCCCGCTCTGACTCTTTTGCAGTCTCCACCGTAGCAAGTTTGAGTTTTTCCGCATTCTTTCTCAATAATTCATTCGTCATATCAGTCACTTCCCGCTGAGCCTTTGCCGCACGAGAAGAATTTTCCACACCGATCGCCAAAACCATTTGACTTTTCCACAGTGGAATTGTATTTACCAACGTAGACTGAATCTTTTCAGACATCACCGTGTCATTGCTCTGCACAAGGCGAATCTGCGGCGCCATCTGAAGTGAAATCGTCCGAGTCAGTTCCAGATCATGAATTTTCTTTTCAAACCGATTACACAGTGCATTCAGATCATTGACCGCCTGCGCATCTTCCGGCAGCCCTGACCGTGCAGCTTTCGCCTCCAGTTCAGGAAGCTCCGTCGCCGCAACATCCTGTAATTTTTTCTTCCCGGCTGCAATGTACATCGAAAGTTCTTTGAAATACGTTGTGTTCAATTCATACATCTTATCCAGCATGGCAATATCTTTCATAAGCTGTATCTGATGTCCTTCGAGCGCATCACAAATTTTATTCACATTCACTTCTGCCTTGTCATATTTCGCTTTCATATTTGCAAGCTTATTGCCGCCTTTTTTAAAGAATCCAAAAATCCCTTTTTCTTCCTCTTCCTCATCAAAGCTCTTAAGTTCCGTCACAACACCCGCAAGCATATCACCAACTTCGCCAAGATCCTTCGTCTTTACATTCTCAAGCGCACTTTCCGAAAAATCAGCAATCTTCTTCTGGGCCCCCGCTCCATACTGAAGAATTGCGTTGGAGCTTCTCAGATCGATCTTCGCCGCAAAATCCGCTACCATCTTTTTTTCTTCCGGTGTGAGCACGTCCAATTCCTCAACCTGCTCTTCTTTGACTTCCACGACTTCTTCTTTTGTCTCCCCAAACGGATCCAAGGTCAAAACCGGCGCTTCCTGCATCATCTCATTGATATCTTGTCCCATAAGCTTATGTCCTCCTACTATTTAAAATCTTTTTCTTTATATCCTTCTCTTGCGAGCATCATCTGCAGAACTGAAATATCCGTTGACACATCAAACGCAGCATCCTGAAACAAATCATCTAAAAGCTTTTCGAACGCAAGACTGATGGTATCGAGTGTATTCTCAATCTCCTGCATCGCATTCGTGATATTCTCCCCTTTTACTTCCAAAGCATCAAACTCACGGTACGCATTCACAAGCTTCAGTGTTGTCGGCATATAATAGTCCATAAACTTATCCATCTCTTTTTTCTGCTCCGGATGTTTTTTCACTGACTCAAAAATACGACGCACAACCTGCTCCAATCTGTCTAACTTCTCAGAAATAACTTCACCCGGAATATCGTCATTCGCCTCACGGATTGTCCTGATATACTCATCTCCGGTACGAATCATCTCCAAAATCTCAGGTGACATCTTCTCTTCCTGTTCTTTTCTTTTCGCCTCTTCCATCTCCCTCTGCCGAAGCGATTCCTCCGCCTGCAGATAATAGTCATATGCAATCCGATTAATCATCAGGCACGTCTCCTGCTTGTCCATGTACGCTTCCCGAAACACTTGTTTCTGAATCATCTTTCGAAGATCTTTCCTCGTCTCTGTCTCTGACTGATTCGACTTTTCTGCCAATTCCTTAATCTCACAGAAACCTCTTCCATTCAAGATCTCCACGTACTTTCTAGCCCGTCTGTATCTCTTGCGATAATGATTTCCTGTCGCAGACAAAATGATTCCTGCAAACAGCGGAATCAAAAGCACACTAGGCCCCAGAACAATCTCAGCAAGGCTTGCTGTACCGATCATCTCTAAAAAGGTCTTTGTAACCAGCAGAGCGATAATCCCCGCAACCGAAACAATACTCAATATCGTTCCTGCCACAATGCGTCCTGTCCCTTTTTTGATCTTCGGCGCAAGCACCATATTGATCTGCTTTTTCCCTACCGGTCTTGCATAGTTTGTCTGATAGACATTGATTTGCTGGTTGGTCTGCGCCTGCTTTTTCAGATTCTCAGCCTGTCTTTTCTGGCTCTCCTCATACTGCCTTCTCACTTTTTCCTTATATATTCTCGCCTCATCCAGCGCCTGATTCACCGTCTGGTTAATTGTCTGGTTCAGGCGATCATAATTCATCGACTCCACAGCGTTTTGCACCGTCTCTTGGATCTGTCTTCCAAGATTTGAAAAATCATTATCATACATATATCCGTCATATCCTTCCTGAATCATTCTTTCGCTTTTCCGGCAAAGCACACCGGCTTTGCCGGAGCAAACATTCCTCTACTTTCCAATCACCGTCTCAATCCTCTTTTTCAGAATCTCCTCACCGATGATCCCAGCCATCCTCATAACTTCATTTCCTTGTTTCATTATAACAAATGTCGGTACAATTTGGATACTATAATCTTTTGCAATTTCAGTTTCTTTTTCAATGTCTATTCTGACGACTTCCAGCTGTTCCTTATAGACCTCTTCTATCTCATCCACAACCGGCATCATCATATTACATTTCGGACACCAGTGCGCAAACAGAACAATCAGTGTAACCTGCATATGCCACCCTCCCGGACACTAGTGTACAGCTCGCCCTTATGGTTTACATCTTGCATTCAAGATGTCGCAGACCTCTTCAAACGAGCGTCTAATGCATTTTAGCTTACATGTCAGTTTCCTGTTATCATAGCAAAACTGACAAAACGAATGTTTCCACTTTCCTTTCCCCATAAGGTTCTCCTGTTCTATACACATACTTTCTATATAGAATATGCCGAAAGCTTCGAACTATTTCCTCGCTGCGATCAACTTATGGATCGGATTACCAAGGCTTGAGAACTTCTGCTCGTATTCTGTCATAATATTCCCCACATTCATCTTTTCATCGTGATGCAGGTCATATGTATGTGCCAGCAATTTCCATCCTGCTTCCGCCACCTGTTCCAGGGAGAACTCAAACAACTGGCTGTTATCTGTCTTAAATTCCACAACACCATCTTGTGCCAGCACCTTGTCATATTGTCCAAAAAATCGAGTAGACGTAAGCCTTCTCCCGGCATGTCTTGCCTTCGGCCAAGGATCCGAAAAATTCAGGTAGATCTTTGCCACTTCGCCTTTTCCAAACACATCCGGCAGCGTGAAAGCATCCATACAGATAAAACGAATATTTTTCATATCACAAAATTCTTCTGTGTCGTATTTTTCCAATGCCCTCAGCAAAACACTCGAATAGCGCTCGATTCCAATATAGTTTATCTGCGGATTCTGCTTGGCAAGATTCAAGAGAAACTGCCCTTTCCCCATTCCAATCTCAATGTGAATCGGGTTCTCATTTCCAAAGACCGTATGCCACTTCCCTTTTTGTTCTATCTCATTCTTTATTGCAACCGGATGGTTCTGAATCACATCATCTGCACCCGGAATATTTCTAAGTCTCATACTCTTGCACCTCATTCTTTTTTTCTCAGTATATCTCGTCGGAGATATATCGTCAATTTATAGTTGCATTATTTTCGCAAAACCCTTTTTTTATTTCTTCTACTGTGTTACATTATTCATATCAGCTTGCACAAAAGGAGGGTTCACAATGAATTCTATTATCAGCAAATTGTCAGAAATTGAGACAGCCGCTACAGCCATTGTAAAGCATGCCGAATCAGAAAAAGACAGGCTCGATCAAAAGATGCAAAAAGACCAACAAAGATTCGACGAAGATCTGGCTGCAAGCACAAAAGAAAAACTGGATGCAATCCAGCAAAATCTGACTTCTAAAATGAATACGCAGCTACAGCAGCTGCAGTCAGAAAGTGAGCAAACCATACATTCACTCACAAGGGAATACGAAATCAAGCATGAGCAATACGCTCACGAAATATTGAAACGCATTACAGAGGTATAATTATGGGAAATCTACTATCATATAGTGGAATCGTAACAAAGATACATGCAATGCAGGCCAAGCTTTTAACAGATGACCACTTCCGGGAAATTGCACAATTGCGCAACGTTGCCGAGGTGGTCACTTATTTGAAGAAACTTCCCGCGTACGCAAAAGCCTTTGAAACTGTAGATGAGAATACACTTCACCGTGGAGATGTCGAGAAGATCCTCATCCAGTCCCTTTACAACGATTACTCCAAACTGTATCGTTTCTCAGGTCTGGAACACCAACGATTTTTAAGACTGTATCTCAAGCGCTATGAAGTTGATTTGATCAACTACTGCCTGCGAATTGTCTACAACCATTATGAGGAACCGTTTGATCTGAATCACAAAAAGCCGTTTTTTGACCGCTACTCTCAGATTTCAATCGACCGTCTGATTACTTCCAAGACCATGGAAGAATTAGTAGACAATCTGCAAGGCACAGAATATTACGCTCCACTGAAAATTTTACAGGAATCCGGGCAGCCCGTCGATCTGTTTGATTACGACCTCGCCCTCAACTTATATGAATTTACCTCCGTCTGGAAAGCGCGCAAAAAAACGCTCAAAGGATTGGAACTTAAGATTTTTACCCGCGACTGCGGAACGAAGATCGATTTGATTAATTTACAATGGATTTACCGTGCAAAAAAATACTATAACATGGATTCCATTCAGATTTACGCTTTTATCATTCCGGTTTATTTTCACATCAAACTTCCTGAGATAAAAACGTTGATCGAAAGCGAGTCATTGGACGAGTTCATGGAACTGCTCCGAAAGACTTATTACGGCAGACGGCAGCCCTTAGATCATGCATTTACCATTGAAAAGATGTATACGGACTGCCTGTCACGCCTGTACTCCACCGACCGCAGAGAACATCCGTATTCCATTGCTTCCATCAACTCCTATCTTTTCCAAAAAGAAGAGGAACTAAGGAAACTTACAACGGCATTGGAATGTATTCGCTATGGTCTGTCCGCTGGAGAAACATTAAAATATATAGGGGGTGTGAGACCACAATGATTGTAAAAATGAAATTTTTAAGTATCACCGGACCGAAAAATGACATTGACCGGGTAACGGATCTGTATTTCTCAAAATATGAGATTCAATTGGAAAATGCCCTTTCGGAATTAAAAACGGTCGATAACCTTCAGCCGTTTATCGAGATCAATCCATATAAAGATGCGCTGGAAAAGGCGAATCAGTTCGTCGGATATTTGTCTGACAAAGAATCTCTTCCGGAAGTTCCGCTTTCGATGGAGGAGCTGTTCCAGACAATCCGTACAGCAAACAACAACTATATGGATCTCAAAGAAAAAGAACAGAACCTGAAAGAGGAACAAGAAGCACTGCGAGACAAACTCAAAGTGATCGAACCGTTTTCAGGTCTCGAATGCAACATCCACGACGTGATGCAGTATCACTTTATCAAATTCCGTTTTGGGCGTGTTGCACTGAACTATTATCACAAAGTAGAAAAATATGTAAGCGAGGATCTTAATGTAATCTTTTTAGAGGGCGGAAGAGATACAAGCTACGTATACGGCGTATACTTCTCCTCCCGCTCCGACTCCGAACGCATCGACGCCATTTTAAAATCACTGCATTTTGAGCGTATTTTCCTGCCGGATGAGTATGATACCACGCCTACTGATGCGTGCCGCACACTGGAAAAAAGTATTCATTCGATTGAGAAAAAAATCCGGCATATCGACGAAGAGATTGCTGAGATTCTCTCAAAAGACAGCGCAAAACTTGTCTCGGCACAAAAACGTCTGCAGGTACTCGCCAAGAACTTCGATGTGCGAAAGCTTGCTGCCTGTGTGGAAGACAAACACGATAACTTCTTTATATTATGCGGATGGATGTCCGAGGCTGACATCAGTTCCTTCCTCGAAGACGTCAAGCACGATCCGAACCTGTTTGTAGTGGTGGAAGATGACCACGAGACCTATTTCGGGGAGCCTCCGACAAAGTTGAAGAACCCGAAGATCTTCAAGCCATTTGAGATGTTTATCCGTATGTACGGACTTCCGGCACACAATGAGATGGATCCGACGATTTTTCTCGCGCTGACTTACACCTTTATCTTCGGCGCCATGTTCGGAGATGTTGGCCAGGGACTCTGTCTCGCAATCGGGGGCGGACTGCTCTACAAATTCAAAAAAATTGATCTTGCGGGGGTCATCTCGCTTGCCGGTATCTTTTCCACCTTTTTCGGCTTTATGTTCGGAAGTGTATTTGGATTTGAAAATATCATCGAGGCAAAATGGCTGCATCCGATTTCAGCTATGACGAGCCTTCCGTTTGTCGGTCAACTGAACACCGTATTTATCGTTGCAATCGCATTTGGAATGGGAATCATTCTCCTGTCCATGATTTTCCAGATTATCAACTCCCTGCGGGCGCATGATTTAGAAAACGCATGGTTCTCATCGAACGGGGTCGCCGGACTGATTTTCTATGGCTCTGTCGTATTGGCGGTTGTCTTGTTTATGACAGGTCACAAGATGCCTGCTAACATTTTGCTCGCCGTGCTTTTCGGTGTCCCGGTTCTGATGATGGTCTTCAAGGAACCGCTCGCAAAAAAACTTGAAAAGCGCACCGGAAAAACAGAAGGCGGAAAAGTCATGTTTTTTGTACAGGCATTCTTCGAATTATTCGAAACAATGCTCAGTTACTTTTCCAACACACTTTCTTTTGTGCGTATCGGTGCTTTTGCTGTCAGCCATGCAGCGATGATGGAAGTTGTACTTATGCTTGGCGGCGCCACACAAAACAGCAGTCCAAATTGGATCGTCATTGTAGCCGGCAACATATTTGTCTGCCTGATGGAAGGGCTTGTTGTCGGAATCCAGGTGTTAAGACTGGAATATTATGAAATGTTCAGCCGCTTTTATAAAGGAAGCGGACGCGAATTCAAACCATATAATCAGAAAAATGTATAAACTCAGGAGGTTTTCATTATGACTTTAACAGTAAAATTAACTCTTATCGTAACTTTAATCTTAAGCATCATTCTTCCTTTCGGATACTATCTGATCGGTGAAAAAAACAAAAAGCGCTACAAAAAGGCAATCGGCGTCAATATCTTCTTTTACTTTGGCGCTTTTGTAATTGCAGGTATTATGATGTTTGGCGGTTCTGCTCAGGCTGCTGATGCAGCTACAACTGCTGCTTCTACCGCCACAGGACTTGGATATATCGCCGCCGCCCTTGTTACCGGTTTAGCATGTATCGGTGGTGGTATCGCTGTTGCCAGTGCTGCAAGCGCTGCTCTTGGAGCAGTCAGCGAAGACTCCAGCATTTTTGGTAAATCCTTAATTTTTGCAGGTCTTGCAGAAGGTGTTTGTCTCTACGGACTGATCATCTCCTTCATGATCTTAGGTAAATTGTAATTATGAAGATGTTTTTGATCAGTGATAATGTCGATACGTACACAGGAATGCGACTCGCCGGCGTAGACGGTGTTGTTGTACACGAACGAAGCGAACTTCACGACGCTCTGCAGAAAGTTATGGATGACAAATCCATCGGTATTGTTTTGCTCACCGAAAAATTCGGGCGGGAATTTCCCGATCTTATCGATGAGATCAAGCTCAAACGAAAACTACCGTTGCTTGTCGAAATTCCTGACCGTCACGGAACCGGCCGTAAAAAAGACTTTATCACATCTTATGTAAATGAAGCCATCGGCTTGAAACTATAGTAAAAGAAGGTGAAATCTTGACAATCGAAGAAAAATTAAAGTATCTGCAGGATGCTTCCATGGAAGATGCCAGAGCAATGGGCAACGAGATTATAAATGAACACCAGGAGGCTTTAGACCAGATACTAAAAGAGCATAAAGAAACTGCCATCCGTCAGGCGGAACTCACCTTAAAGACAGAGACCGCCAACGCCAGGCAATCTTTAAACAAAGCCATGGCAAGAGCACAGATCGAACTCAAACGCGAACAGGGAAAATGCCAGACAGACTTAAAAAACCGCTTGTTCAAACGTGTTCTTGTACTTGTAAAAGAATATATGAAGACAGATGACTACAAAAAAATTCTGGAAAAACGTATTCAAAAATCACTGGATTTTGCAGATGGCGAAGAAATCCTGATCTACATCAATCCAAGTGATGCGCATTTGAAAGATGATTTAGAAGCAAAAACCGGCGCCTCCCTCACCGTAAGCCGAGAGGATTTTATCGGTGGGACACGTGCCGTCATGCAAAAACGACGTATTCTGATCGACTACTCGTTTAAATCAGCACTCTCGGAAGAATACGACAATTTCTTGTTTTTAGGAGGTGACAACTATGTTTAGAACCGGAACAATTTATGGAGTAAACGGTCCTGTCATCTATCTGAAAGGAAATACCGGATTTAAAATGTCAGAGATGGTCTATGTAGGGAAAGAAAGATTAGTCGGCGAAGTTATCGCGCTTGATAAAGATAAGACAACCATTCAGGTCTTTGAGGAGACGACCGGGTTACGTCCGGGAGAGACTGTTGAGGCTACTGGAGATGCCATCTCCGTAACCCTCGCCCCGGGAATTCTCAATAATATATTTGACGGTATTGAACGTCCGCTGGAACGCATCGCCGAAAATTCCGGTGCATTTATCAGCCGTGGTGTGAGTGTAGATTCGCTGGATAAAGAAAAAAAATGGAAGACACATCTGACGGTCTCTATCGGAGATTCCGTTCACGGAGGTGATATCATTGCCGAAGTGCCTGAGACAACGGCCATCGTGCACAAATGCATGATACCTCCACATATCAGCGGGATTATCACTAAAGTCATGCCGGATGGAGAGTACACAATTGATGAACCGCTCGTAACAGTCGAGCTAAGCTCCGGCGAGACGATCGACCTGACTATGACTCAGAAATGGCCGATTCGTGTTCCCCGTCCAACGCACCACCGTTTTCCTGCGTCCGTTCCGCTCATCACCGGACAGCGTATTCTTGATACGATGTTCCCGATCGCAAAAGGCGGTACCGCCTGTGTTCCTGGTGGATTTGGAACCGGAAAGACAATGACACAGCACCAGATCGCAAAATGGTCCGATGCCGACATCATCATCTACATTGGCTGTGGAGAACGTGGAAATGAGATGACACAGGTACTGGAAGAATTCACAAAACTGGTGGATCCTAAATCCGGCAATCCTCTGATGGACCGAACTACTTTGATCGCCAATACTTCCAACATGCCGGTGGCGGCCCGTGAAGCGAGCATCTACACCGGTCTCACACTTGCAGAATACTACCGTGATATGGGATATGATGTGGCAATCATGGCAGACTCCACATCTCGTTGGGCAGAAGCACTTCGAGAGCTCTCAGGACGTCTTGAAGAAATGCCTGCGGAAGAAGGTTTCCCTGCTTATCTGGCATCACGCTTATCTGCGTTTTACGAGCGTGCGGGCATGATGCACAACTTAAACGGAACTGACGGCTCTGTATCTATTATCGGAGCTGTATCACCACAGGGCGGCGACTTCTCTGAGCCGGTTACACAGAATACCAAACGTTTTGTCAGATGTTTCTGGGGACTTGATAAGAGCCTTGCGTATGCGAGACATTTCCCTGCAATCCACTGGCTGACAAGCTACAGTGAATATCTGCTCGATCTCGCCCCATGGTATAACGAACACGTTTCGCCAAAGTTTGTCGACTACCGCAATCAGCTGATGGCTCTTTTGAATCAAGAGAGCAGCCTGATGGAAATCGTAAAATTAATCGGAAGCGATGTGCTGCCGGACGACCAGAAACTCGTTTTGGAAATTGCCAAAGTCATCCGACTGGGATTCCTTCAGCAAAACGCATTTCATGCAGACGACACTTGTGTCTCATTAGAAAAGCAGTTCAAGATGATGGAAGTTATCTTGTATTTATATCAGAAATCAAAAGCACTCATCACACTGAACATGCCGATTTCTGTTCTGAAAGAGGAAGATATTTTCGAAAAAGTCATTGCAATCAAATACGATGTGCCAAATGACAAACTCGAACTATTTGATGAATATATGAAAAAAATCGATGCATTCTATGACCGGATTATGGAAAAGAACGCATAAAGGAGGAGGATTTGTATGGCAATTGAATATTTAGGCTTAAGCAGCATCAACGGTCCTCTGATCGTGCTGGAGGGTGTACAGGATGCGTTCTTTGATGAGATCGTAGAATTTGTAGTAAACGGAAACGAGCGTAAGTTAGGTCGCATCATTGAGATTTACGAGGATAAAGCAGTTATTCAGGTATTTGAGGGGACTGAAAATATGTCTCTGCTCAATACCCACACAAAACTCACCGGACATCCGATGGAGATCGCCCTCTCACCGGATATGCTCGGAAGAACATTTAACGGAATCGGGCAGCCGATTGACGCTCTCGGTCCGATTACCTCAACGTTGACAAGAGATATCAACGGACTTCCGCTTAACCCGGTAAAACGTGAATATCCTAGAAACTATATCCGCACCGGTGTCTCTGCAATCGACGGTCTGACCACACTGATTCGAGGACAGAAGCTTCCGATTTTTTCCGGAAACGGTCTTCCACACGACCAGCTTGCCGCTCAAATTGTAAAACAGGCTTCTCTCGGAGATGATTCCGATGAAGAATTTGCTATTGTATTTGCTGCAATGGGTGTCAAACATGACGTTGCGGAATTTTTCCAGCGCACATTTGAAGAAAGCGGTGTATCCGACCACGTAGTCATGTTCCTGAATCTGGCAAACGATCCGGTCGTGGAGCGTCTTATCACACCAAAAGTAGCGCTCACCGTCGCAGAATATCTGGCATTTGAGCAGAACAAACATATCCTTGTCATTCTCACAGATATGACATCCTTTGCGGAGGCGATGCGTGAAGTATCCTCCTCCAAAGGCGAGATTCCAAGCCGAAAAGGATTCCCGGGATATCTTTATAGTGAACTTGCGACAATCTATGAACGCGCAGGAATTGTCGCAGGCGTCAATGGCTCCGTGACACAGCTGCCGATTCTGACAATGCCAAACGACGATATCACACACCCGATTCCTGACTTGACAGGATATATTACCGAAGGACAGATTGTACTCGACCGTGCACTCCATGGACAGTCCATCTACCCGCCAATCAATATTTTACCGTCCCTTTCCCGTCTGATGAAAGACGGTATCGGAGAGGGATACACTCGCGCGGACCATCAAGATCTTGCCAACCAGCTCTTTTCATCCTACGCCAAAGTAGGAGAAGCGAGAAACCTTGCCTCTGTCATCGGTGAAGATGAACTCTCCCCGATCGACAAAAAATACCTTGCCTTCGGAAAGGAATTCGAAGAACGCTATATCGGTCAGGGGCTGGAGGAAAACCGTACAATCGAAGAGACACTTGACCTTGGATGGGAACTTTTAAAAATGCTTCCAAGAGAAGAATTAGATCGTATTGACACAAAGATTTTGGAACAATTTTATGATAATCGTTCAGACTCATAGAAAGGGGGCGTTCTTATGGATCCTCGCACATTTCCCACAAAAGGAAATCTGATTCTTGCAAAGAATTCTCTGGCTCTTGCCAATCAGGGGTACGAACTTATGGATAAGAAAAGAAACATTCTGATCCGCGAACTGATGGAACTGATCGATCAGGCAAAGGACATTCAGGAACAGATTGATTCCACCTTCACACATGCATATAAATGCCTGCAGCACGCCAATATTGAACACGGTATCAGTCTCGTATCCCAACTTGCCTATACCGTCCCGATTGAGGATTCTATCAAGATTAAAAGCCGAAGCATTATGGGAACGGAAATTCCACTTGTGGATTACACTCCGGATGAGAATCAGCCGACTTACTCTTTCAGTACAACTGATGAGTCAATCGACCGTGCACGCGAAGCATTTCGCAAAGTAAAAGAGCTTACGATCAAATTATCCATGATTGAGAATGCAGCCTACCGGCTTGCGACCAATATTAAAAAAACACAAAAGCGTGCAAACGCTCTGAAAAATATTACAATTCCGACCTATACCACTTTAGTATCTTCCATTTCCAATGCTTTGGAGGAAAAAGAACGTGAAGAATTCACACGATTAAAAGTGATAAAACAGCGGAAAATATAATGGAATACACTATTCTATTCAAAAATGGAGTGAACTTTCTATTCACAAAGTTCACTCCATTTGCATGTTCCGCATATTTCTTTTCGCTTCCCCGGAAGTAAGATTTGTTCTGATACCAGCTTAGAAAAAGTATCCCAAGTCAAAACTACACCTTCTTCCAGACCGCAAAACGAAAGTACTTTCTGATCATATGCCCGAACAAGATCCGGCGTATTACAGCTTCCATTTTCTAAATTGGGGCATTTCTCGCAGATAACATCTGCGCACGTAACAATTTGCAAAGAAGGATTCTCTTGCATCTGTTCTAAAATCTTTCCCATATGCGCCACAAACAAATCACTATATCCTTCTCCTTGAAAAAATGCAAGGCACATTCCATGATGTGCCCGCAATAAAATCGGTTGCTTTTCCATAATCTCTCACTTTTTCAACTTAAAACTCAAACACTGCAACACCATATGGCGGTAAATCATAAGCAAATGAAAATGGTCTTCCGTCACATTCTTTTTTCACACTCTTATAAATCTCAGGACGTACTTTTCCCTCTCCACCATATTTCTTTTCATCACTGTCCAAAATCAGCTTATACTGCTTTCTCCTTGGAACGCCAACACGATATTCCGTTCTTTCCATCGGAGTAAAATTACATACAAACAAAAGATTTTTCTTGCCGTCTTTAGAATGTCTGATAAAGCTGTAGATACTTCTCTCCGCATCATCTGCATTCACCCATTCAAATCCTTCCGGTGAACAGTCTAATTCATACATCGCCTTATTCTTTTTATACAAATGAAGCAAATCTTTTGTAAATTCCTGCAACTGTCTATGCCAGTCTTCTGCAAGAAGAAACCAGTCTAATTCACGCGCTTCACTCCATTCCTGAAGCTGAGCAAAATCCTGTCCCATAAACAACAGTTTTTTACCAACATGTCCCATCATAAACGCATATCCGACTTTCAGGTTGGCAAATTTATCAAATCCAAGCCCAGGCATCTTATTTAGCATAGAGCACTTCAGATGCACCACTTCATCATGCGACAATACAAGAACATATTTTTCGCTATACGCATAACTCATGGCAAATGTCATCTGATTGTGGCACCCTTTTCTAAAATAAGGATCCAGTTTCATATACTCTGTAAAATCATGCATCCACCCCATGTTCCATTTTAAACTAAATCCAAGTCCATCATATTCTGCTGGCGCTGTTACTTTTGGCCAAGCTGTAGATTCCTCCGCAATCATGACAACTCCCGAATTTCTTCCAAGAACCACTGAATTCAAATGTTTAAAAAATTCGATTGCTTCAAGATTTTCATTGCTGCCGTATTTATTTGGAACCCACTGACCTTTTTCTTTTCCATAGTCCAAGTACAGCATAGATGCAACTGCATCTACTCGCAAGCCATCTACATGATAATGCTCTATCCAAAACAGCGCATTTGCAATCAGGAAATTTTGAACTTCTGACTTTCCATAGTCAAAAACCTTTGTTCCCCAATCAGGATGTTCTCCCTTTCTCGGATCTGCATACTCAAAGGTCGGTGTTCCATCAAAATCAGCCAGTCCATGTGCATCTTTCGGAAAATGCGCCGGCACCCAGTCAAGAATTACTCCAATCTTATTCTTATGGAAATAATCAATCATATACGCAAAATCTTCCGGTGTCCCGTATCTTGAAGTCGGGGCATAATATCCTGTCACCTGATATCCCCAAGATCCGTCAAAAGGATACTCAGCAATACCCATCAGCTCAATATGTGTATATCCCATCTCTTTGATATACTCTGTAGCTGCTTTGGCAAACTCTCTATATGTATAGAATCCGTCATCCTCTCTGCCCGGATGCCGCTTCCATGAACCGATATGCGCCTCGTAAATTGACATCGGCTCTTTATGATGATCCCAAGTTAATCTCCGCTCCATCCACTTGCTGTCTGTCCATCTAAGAGCACTGATATCCGTCACTTTTGATGCATTCCCCGGTCTGAGTTCTGCATAATTGGCAAATGGGTCCGCTTTATAAATATGATCCCCTTTGTATGTTTGAATACAATACTTATACAGCGCTCCCTCCTGCACATCAGGAACAAAACATGTATAAATACCAAGTGGCTCTTCCCTCTTCATCGGGTTCTTGTCGGCATCCCAATCATTAAATTCGCCAACTACCGAGACTTTCTCCGCATGTGGCGCCCATACTGCAAAATAAACACCCTGTTTTTCACCATCATTTACAATGTGAGCTCCTAGTTTTTTATAAATCTCATAATGAGTTCCCTGACCAAACAAATAATGGTCTAATTCTCCGATTTCGTATGCTTTTGTCTTATTTTTTTCCGCCATACTTTCACCTTCCCAGTTTATTTGGTATATATGTCTATTATACTTTAGCCACACATAAAAAGAAAGAGTTTTGTCACCAAAACTCTTTCTTCTTATTATCTAAAATCCTGTTCCTGCAAAACAATTCTTGAAGACTCGTTTTTCTTCTTACCAAATAATTTCTTTAGGAAACGTTTAAATGTCATTTTCTGAGAATGTGCAATCGCATCATCCATGATTTCTTTTACATCCGCAACTGTAACAATGCTCTCTTCTCTTTGCATAAGATCAATCCTGCTATATAATGCCAAAATTCCCATCTCATCAATCTTATATCCATTTTCTTTTGCATAAGTCTGAGCGAATGTTACCAGCTCATCATTAATAAATACCGGCAGTTCCAATCTGGACGTAAATTTTTTCTTAAAGTCCGGATATAATGCCAACATCTTATCAAGTGGTCTGCGCTCTTCCTCTAAAACTACAAGTAATTCTCCAGTCTGTTCTTCCATAAGATCATTCAGCTCTAAAACTGTCTTTTTATTCAGTTTCGATGCACGCTCAATGATAATCGCTCCACCATGCAGTTTCTCAATAATATGTGAAACATCTTTCTTATTCAATGATTCCGCTGTGACAATTCCAACTTTACCTTGTTTCAGCTTTCTGTTCTTTTGAATTGCCTTCACAATGTCTACCGCCAAAACTGTCTTTCCAGAGCCTTTCCGCCCTACAACAAGCAAGTTGGCTGTTCGAGATGTTCCATATCTCGTTCTGCATCTCTTGTCGTTCTCCAATACATCTACAATCTGCTCACTCATGCCGTGAACAGGAACAAAATAAGAGAATAATTTTTTCTGTTCTTCTGTCAGACCCGCTTTAATTCCAATCTCACTTTGTGCTTCCAGATCATAGCGTCCCTGCACGATAAAAGCAGTATCAAATGGTGAAGACGGCTCCGGACGTCTCTGTTCTTCTTTTTCCAAAGGCTCCTCTACTACTGTGCCATTCATCAAAGCTTTGGCAGAAATTGCAATCGCTTGTGTGTCTCCAAGCTTAATTCCTTCTGATTCCTCAATCTCTTCGATTTCTTCAATCTCTTCAAAATCTTCTGATTCTACTTCTTCAAAAGCTTCCTCGTCAAAACTTTCTTCATCAAACGGATCTTCCTCTACTTCTTCTGGTTCTGCTTTCTCTTCTTCCTGAACTGATTCTTCTGCCAGTTCCTCGATTGGTTCCTCTTCCTTCGTTTCCACTGTTTCGACTGTTTCTTCCTCCATTGTTTCCAATGGTTCAACAGTTTCTTCCTCCGGCGCTTCCACTTTCTCGCGCCTTGCCTTATTCTGCTTAATCTCAGCCGCTTCAGCTTCCAGTTCTTCCATTAACTGTCTGATATCATCTGGAAGAATACTTTCTTCTTCCACTTTTTGAGATTCCAGTTTCTCTTTGTCCCGTCTTGCTCTTTCTTGTTCTTCTTGAATTAATTGAGCATTTTCTTTTTGTTTCTCTTCCCAATTCTGTAGAATCTCTTCCACACTCATTTTAGAACTTTGAGAAAAAATTTCTTTGCTCACATCTTCATCTTCTGTTTCATCCAGCACTTGTGGCTCCTCGCTTGCTTCCGCCTCTTCCTCTGCTGGTACTTCCTCGATAATGTCTGTCTCTTCCTCTGCTGGGGCTTCCTCGATAGTCTCTGCCTCTTCCTCTGCTGGAGCTTCTTCGATAATCTCTGTCTCTTCCTCTGCTGGAGTTTCTTCGATAGTCTCTGCCTCTTCCTCTGCTGGGGCTTCCTCGATAGTCTCTGCCTCTTCCTCTGCTGGAGCCTCCTCGATAGTCTCTGCCTCTTCCTCAACTGACTCTTCTTCTGCTACCGGTGTCTCTTCTATTTTTTCTGCTTCTTCTGCAGAAACTGCTTCCACTTTCGTTGTATTCTCTAGTGAAATCGCTGCATTCACTTCATCAACTTTCATTTCCACAGTCGGTTCTTCCACATTTTCAACTTTCTCTTCTTTCTTTTCGGCAACTGGCTCCACCTTTTTTACTGGTTTCTTTTCATCATTTCTATGATTATATTTCTCCTGCTGCAAAGGTGTCAAAGGTTTATATTTCATCTTTAATTCCATAGCCTGATATACATACTTTCCTTCACTGAACCATAGAATTAAATCATCACATTCTTCCAGGCATTCCGCCACCATACCCGCTTCGTGGTACAATTTCGCCAATTCATATGCCCATTTTTCCACATACTCGGCTTTTTTAAACTCTTCCAACGCTTCAATCTGCTGTGATAACGGTGCATTTTGGCTTTTCAAAATCTTATATCTCAAAATATATTGATTCGGATCTTTTGGAGCCATGGCAATAAACTCTTCATAACAGTCTGTTGCCTCTCTTACATCGTTCAATTTTAATGCCAGTGTTCCAAGACGATATACAATCTTTCTGCTTCCCGGAGCTCTGTCATATGCTATAAATAAAATCTCCCTACTCTTCTCATATTCTCCATTATACTCATAAATCTCACTTGCTGTACAAAGCATCGCTGCATTCTTAGCCTTACGCCAATCGATACTGTCTGCTATCTCCATCGCTTTTTTATATGATTTTTGTTCCATATACTCAAGCATCTGCTCTGTTCTTACTCGATATTCGTATTTATCCAAAGTATTCACCCCTATTATTATTTCTATGACCTTTCTATCTAGTCGAATTTTAGCTTTCTATATTCTGTTTTATTTTATCACAGGAGATAACCAATGTCAAAAAGATGTAACAAAAACGTAATAAAAATAAGGTTATCTTAAACTTCTATAAGATAACCTTATTCTGTATTTTATTGTTATTTTTTTATTTATTATTTCGGAGGAATATATCAATTATAAAACCTGTTGCCTTTTTTCACTTTATATGCAATTTATAACTCAAAGTTTCGATTATTCTTATTCTCTAATCCTAATCTGGTTTTCTGATGTTTCTTTACACATCTTATAACTGCTTTGAAGCTATGTGGTATTCCTCTTTTCAATATGTCTGCAAATATTTAATCTTCTGCTCCAGATGTTCTACTCTCCGAATAAATTCTTCTACTTGCTCTCTTTCTCTGGATTATACTCTATGGTAAAGGCTTTCATCACAGGTTCTTACATTTGCCATACCACCAACATATTGAATTGTAAATTCCGAACTATCCATTGGACTAAGCCTCCTTCTTTCTCCTATTTTCAGAAAATCTGTTTCTTTCAAGCTTTCTTACTTAAAAATCCTAATTCCCATTTCAGATTCTCTTTTCACCCCTCTTTTTATTTCCTTTCTCGTCAGATATAAAACGGATTTCAAAATTCTTTCTTACTTGAGAATATTAAATTTTACTTTCAGAAATTCTTCTTTTAGAAACCTTTTTGTTTTCTGAATCTCTTTTGTTTTGTTGAGTTTATAATAACACCACAGTCTTTATTTGTCAATACTATTTTTCTAAAATATTTATATTTTTTCATTTTTGCATATTCAATATTTAATTGTCTGAATATTTTATATTTTCAAGAAAATATACACTCATAAACCAAGCTTTTCAAACACATCCTGTCTCCTGCGTACCTTCGAAAAATCTGTTTTTTGTTCTGCCAATACCTTCCCTGCTCTCCCTTTTCTTTTGAAACAGGTTCTGAAAATTCTTTGTATCCACGCAACCGGAAGGAATATCGGATACTTTTCTAAATATTTATACTGCAATTTAATCGTTTCATACGGAAGAAAAATCGCGGTAAGCCATACCTTTACCTGTCCTATCCACACTTTTCTATCGGAAGACGCCACATTTTGAATCCAATAGTTTTCCATAGTCCCATAAATTCCGCTATCAACCATCAATTCTGTCAGCTGGTCATAGAACGCATCGCTTTGCCCTTTTTCAAACCAAATATTCGCAAGTTTCTCCATATGATGTAAAAACGCTTTCAGACCTACTTTAGCAAGTTCCGTTTCAACATAATCCCAATCCATCTGATCTTTCATTTTCTTCTCAAACTGCCAAATATCAACAATGGAGCGAATTCCACTTCCGCCATTTTGAAAATGTTTGGCCATATGAACAATCACATAGACATAAAAATCCTCCCAGCTGTATTGCTGTATATATTTTTTCCCTTTCTCTGGTTTTGCTTTCTCCCAAGGATTTTTATAATACGAAGCAAACTGGCTGTTCTGTCCCACCAGACAATAGTGCATCTCAATATTCATAAACGGCTTTCGGAAATACACATGATGGTGATCGTCCCGATGATCACAATAATATCCAAGTTGCTGCAGAATCTCTTCTACTTCCTTTTCCTGCTCCAGTCGAAACAAAAGATCAAGATCCGCCATCATTCGAAGATCTGTCTTTGGATAACATTGCTTTAAAAAAATTCCTTTCAAGGGAATACAATAAATACCATTCGCCTCAAAAGCCTGCAAAAGCTCCTCTAAAGAAAAATGTTGTACCGTATCTCTTGCAGTTTCCATCTGCCATGCCTGCTCATACTTTTTTCGAACCTCCTGAGGAATTTGTTCCTTTCCCGAAATCTTATCTATTCCATGAGCCACAACCGCCTCAATCTTGTGAAATTTACAAATTCGATATAGCTTTTCCCAGTCCACGCCCTCATGTATCGTTGGCACTTCCCCTCCGGCAAGACTATATCGTATAATTTCAAACAGGTATCTGCACGCTTCTGCTCTACTCATAATCCACCTCTTTAAACTTTCTATTCTCAATCCGCACTGCCCGATCACAGCACTGTACTCCAGCCGCAGTGTGAGAAATACAAATAATTGTCTTTGTATTCATCTTTTTCAAATTCTGCAGTACATTCCATTCTGTCTCTTTATCCAAAGATGCAGTGCACTCATCCAACAAAAGAATTGGGGCATCATCCAAAATCGCACGTGCTATCGCAATCCGTTGAATCTGTCCCATAGAAAGACCTTCTCCACGCTCCGATAAAACAGTATCCAGTCCATTTGGCAATGTTTCAATATAATCCCATATGCAAGCTGCCCTTGCAGCTCTTTGAATTTCTTCATCCGTCACTTTCGGATTACAGAATGTAATATTTTCCCGTATTGTTCCTGACATAATCATATTCCCTTGCGGAACATAAGAGAATACAGTTCGCATTCCCGCATCAATCTCCACTTTGCCGCATTCAGTTTCAAAATACAACTTACCACTGTCGCAAGGCATCAGATGCAAAAGCAGCTTCATAAGCGTGCTTTTTCCAATCCCCGACTCGCCTACGATTGCAATCAAATCTCCTTTCTGCACACGCAGAGACGTATTTTCGAGAACAGGTTCACCACCCGCATATGAAAAAGTAACTTTCTCTGCCACAATCGCATGAAACTCCTTATAGAACTTTTGGGCATCCAAAATTTTCGACTCCGCCTGCTCATCCGCCATCGCTTCCAACTCCATAAGTCGTTCTGCTGAAGCCTGCATACTGTAATATTGAGGTATTAAGCCGGAAACGTTTCGAAATGGTGCTTTGATCTGTTGAATAATCTGTAAAAACGCAGTCAACGTACCAAATGTCATGGTTCCAACAGAGATTTGTAATGCTCCCCACGCAAGCGCTGCATAATACCCTGCTGTGAACAACACATATACCATCGTATTTGCCAGATTACTGATTGTATTTCTTTTAATCCGCACTTTATAATTATCCTTTTGAAATTCATCCAATTTACCACCAACAGCATGCTCATTCACAAAAGATTTAATAACAATCAAGTTCTCCAAACACTCCTGCATATAGGAACGCACAATGCCATTCGTCCTTTGCACTTCTTTATGCAAATACTTGAAATGTCTGCTGTAAATTCTGCTGAATACACAGACAAGCCCGCCAATCAAAAGCACCAATCCTGTAAAACGCGCATCAATAGAAAACAAAACAAATAAGCCCGCCGCAATTTTCGTCAGCATAGAAATAGCTTGCGGAATCAATGACACAACTCCACCGACCACAATATCTACATCACTTGTCAATCGATTAAGTATCTCCCCGGAATGGATTTTACTGACTTCCTGATATTGTTTTTTCAAAATCATAGAAAAAACACCTTGTTTGATACGCATCTCAATTTTAGTAGTGACACGAATTCTCAGATTACTGCTTACAATGTTCAGAACTGCCTGCAATAAAATCAGCATAACAAGAAAAAGCACTTGAAGCCACACACTTCCTTCTCTGCTTCCGGTTGCAATATCAAGAAGGCAGCTTGACACCAGCGCAAGCAAAATGAAACTTCCCGCAATCAGTCCGCTAAATACTGCCAACAAAAGAATCCATCCTAACGAACTCCTACTATAACTATATATCCATTGAAGAGAGGATATTTTTTTCTTTTCCATCTTTATTCTTCCAAAACTCCCGCTTCTCTTAATTTAGCCAAAAAGGTATCCAAACTTTTCTTTGCCTGTTCGTATTCAATTTCATACATTTCCATCATGGACTGCAGCATTTTCCCCTCATCAGTCTCCTCTTTCAAGAGATCCCATAACTCTCCGCCCGTCTCATTCAAATTAATCATTCCATGAAATGCTTTCGCAGCCTCTCCAACCGGCACAACAACTGCACGATCTCCAACTTGACGTTTTAAAAATCCTTCTTTTGCTCTCATCTTTTTGTCCTCCAATCTCTTTTTTCTATTATGATGCTATTTCTGCAAAATAGCAAGCGCAACCCCTTATTATGCATTTTTCAAAGCTTCATATGCTACCTCTACTGCTTCAAAAGAAATATTACATTTCAATACAAAAAATGGGAGTTCCCGAACCATACGATCTACAAGTTCCATGAAACGCATCAATGTTTCCGGGTTTTGAGGCAAAAACAATTGATGGAACAAACGATCCACAACTTCTTTATCATCAATATTCCTGATTTCATTTTTCTCACCACGCTCTATAAAGCAGATAGATTGAATTGGCGCACATTTGGGCGCTCCAAATTTCTCTTTTCCCATCCACGGCGTTCCGTATGCATACCAGTTCCCGTTTTTATATCTGATGATCGGTTTATCCCCGTTGATGTAACTTGCTCTTCCTTCAAAATATTCCAGCCAAAGTTTCGTATGTGTCGTCTTCCCCACACCGCTTTTTGCTGTAAACACATAAGCTTTCCCATCCAGTTCTATCACGGCCCCATGCATAACAAACGCCGAAAATGCAATCAGTTTTTTGGCAATCGAACGATAAATGCACACACTTTCACACATTCCTCTTGTAACTCCATCCGACAAAAATTCTTTATATTCCGTTTCTATTTCCTCGTCTGAAACCTCTACTTCCAGATCTGCCGCCCGCCTGCTTTTATCTGCCCACGCTTCACACTGCCGCTCAATATATGAATATTTGTAATTGATCTTAATACTCAAATCTGCCACTCTTATCTGTAAACTTTTCTTTTCCATATTCCTCTTATATCCCTTGATTTCCTATGATATTTTTTATCCGATATTAAATTCTTCCAATAATTTTTTCCGGTAATTTTCATCAATTGTTGCTTTCATAATCTCCTCTTGTCTTCCAAGTTGTATTAATTTAGCATATAGAGCGTTGATTCCTTCTATTTCCTGTACTCTCTTCTCTACTTCTTCCTGTACTCTCTTCTCCACTTCCGCCTGTACTTTTTCTTCTACTCTTGCCTGTACTCTCTTCTCCACTTCCGCCTGTACTTTTTCTTCTACTCTTGCCTGTACCCTCTTCTCCACTTCTGTCTGCACTTTTTCCTCAATTCTCTGCTCCAACTTGTCCCCCATAATTTCCATCAATGCATCACATACCATACTATCATCCTCCATAAATTTCTCTTCATTTGCTCGCACGATAATATTCATCGCCGACTGATACCATGTATTCTCGCTGTGTTTTCTGTAATCCTTCACCAAAAATCTTCCAGCATCTCTTGACTTTCTAATTTGTTTGTCAAACCACGCAGCCAAAGATTTTCTTTCGGTGATAATTGGCTTCCGACCACAATTTGAATCGGAATAAAATCACCGCGCACATAATAAATTCCATCTTCCTGCTTCTCCACCTGATATCTTCTCACTTCTCGCAAATGCTTGATCAATTTTCTTGGATATCCTAACCCAAATAATGTGATTGTCACTTCACTGATTGGTATCTCGTCAGTTGTACCGGTGTCCGACTTATAAAAACACGCATATCCGTATATCTTATAAAAGGTATCTATACTGATATAATCTGTCGGACTTTTATATTCCACCAGATTGTACTTTTGAAAAATACGTCCGATATTTTTCTGAACCTTATGTTTCTGCTCGTTTTTAATTACAAGCACATCAATCGACATTGGTTTTGTCGAAAGCTGATGCTCATCCTCAAAGATCAGATATTTTGCTTCCTCCTGCAGTTCAATCTGAGCCGTCGCATAAAACGCAGGATGCCATTGCAGATACTCCTCTTTCTGCGTCTTTTCTTTTGTCTTACTCATATAAAACCTCCTCTTATGAAATTGTTCAGGAGATTTCCTTCTTCGAAAACTCCTGCTTGTAAATTTGTAATTTGAAAGCATGAATTTTCTGAAAGGACGGATTTTTTAATCCGCTATATGAAATGTATTAGATGCCGGCCAAAACCGGCTAGATAAATAGAAAATAGAATGCTTTTTTTTCATCATAACATTGAATTCTTTGACTTGCAATGAGTTTTTAGTTTCTTTTTAATTCTTGAAAACAAGTTCTTCATCCGCAGTACAACCACTCGCACCCAAAAGAAATCACACCATAGATGCACATATAATCGGTACTTTGGGTCTCTCACTGAAATATGTTTCTCACCGCGGTAAAATTCTGTGACAACACCTAATATCCATTCCTGTGGCACCGGATATTCTTTCCACCAACGATTGTCTCCGCAAATTACATATCCATCTTTTTTCACATGTAAAATACGATGCAACACGTATTTCCCATCCGGTCTCCTATAAAGCGGAAGATCATATCTCTTCAACTTCCCCGAAACCGGCTTAATAATAACCGTGTCTTTTCGATTCCGTAACATCGGCTCCATACTGTCTCCCACCGTAGTGGAAACACAAGTCTTCCCTTCTCTCAATTCCTGTTCTAAAGTTGTATCTCGCATATCTTCCCCCATAGTACAACGATTACTCAAAAATATCCCTACTGAATTTTTAATACAATTTATATGTATTCTTTCAGTAAGGATATTTTTATAATGTTAAACTTTCACACAGTCAATTATTGTTGGTCTGGTGGAAAATCCCCTTCTTCATCCGTGCCCCCATCAATAATATCTTCCGAATCGCCACTAGTTGTGATAATGTCTTCCATTCCAAATTTGATAACTTCCAACTCTGGTTCTAAAAATTCTTTTTTCATCGCTAACTCTCCTTTTTTATTTAATTGTATATGATGCCAAATCACTATATACCGTATGTGTTTCTCCATCTTTGTCTTGATATGTTACATATCCTCTTGCATACCATGTATTAGGACTTGAAGTTTTAAGGTACTTTGTATAATTTGCCAAGAATGAATTGGTCTCTGCACCATATTTCTTTAATCTTGTTGTTTCTGTTGTATCTAATGTTAATTCTGAACCAGCTGCTGAAATCTTATCATATCCAATTTGATCTGTTGCAACAACTCCAACTTTTAAAACCTTATATCCTTGATCTGTTGGAACTGAATGTTTTGATACAAATTTTACTTTACCATTTTCATATGAAACATTACACAATACGTTTACTGTTTTTTCCACAGTTTCAGATTCTTCAATATAGACTGCTTCTACTGTCGTATCACCATAAACTATAAATGTATATGATTCTTTATAAGAAATTGGTGTTTCATTTACTGTCCAATGTGAGAACTTCTGACCTTCCGGCGCTGGTTTTGCAACTACTGTCACTTGATCTCCCGTCTCACAGTATTTTGTTTCTGTTGTTCCGTTGTTATTGATTGTAATAACAAACTTAGCTTGCAATCCTTCAATTACTGCCTTTAACTGAGCTACTGCCTCATCTACTTCTCCCTGCCCTGCAGTTAAGCCCTCTTTAATTCCTTTAGCAGCCTCCAAAGCAGTCTCTAATTCCTTTCTGGAAGTTTCCGTATATTTTTCGCTGTAATCTACTTCTGCCATCTTAGCTTCCGCTTCTACAATTGCCTTATTCAATTCTACATCATTTCTTGTTACTGTCACTACACAAGTTGCTTTAATATCAGGATCGGCGGCAGATTGTGCTATAATTTTTGCAGTTCCCACTTTCTTAGCTTCTACACTTCCATTTTTATCTACAGTAACAACATCTGTATCCGAACTCCACACAACTTTTTGATCTGTAGCAGTTTCTGGTGTAACTGTTGCAACCAATGTATCTGACTGACCAACCTGCAATGAAAGCTCTGTTTTATCTAATTCTACGTTTACAACTGCCACATAAGGTGTCAGTCCTTTGATTGCTTCCTCCAATGCTGTGATTTTTGTTTCAATATCTTGCATATCCGGAATCTCTGCGTTAACCGCCTCTGTCAACTGAGTTCTCGCCTTTTTTACAGCTTCTTTCGAATCTTCTGTATATGTACCGTTTTCTTCAACAGTGGCTACTTCTTCCAAATATTGTACCGCATAATCTTTTGCAGTCACTTCTTCAACCATTGGTAAGAAATTTTGTACCCATGCATTTTTTCTAGTTGCTCCAATACGAATCAAATCTCCAGCTTCAACTTTTGCAATCTTACTTTCGAATGTCTGTCCATTACCTAAAGTTTCTTGTAGTAAGATTTCCCCATCTCCTGTTTCACCAGATTTAGCATGTCCAATTACAAAGTCTAATTTAGAACCACCTGTGTTTACCATATTTTGTTCTAAAGTAGCCTTGTAATATCCATTGCGGTACGCTTTCCATGAAAATGCTAACGCTTCTTGCGATGAATTTGAGAATGTTGATGTAATCTCATTTTTTGCAAGTTTTGCCCAATGATATTTTGAATCCTGACTTCCATTATTCATCCATGCACTACCTTTAAATGCATTTTCCGGCAAATCTGACCACACACCATTTTCCTTAATCTGATAATGCCATCTGTCATCTTCCGTCTGTTGTGCAAGCGTTCCCTTTTGCGTCTCGTAATCCCAATATTCACTTTGTTTATTCGTATCGTATGCCACACTCGCTTCTGGGTCTTCCTCATATACACGAATACGTTTTGCTGCCACATTGTTTGCACTACTATTAATATAAACAGAATATGCTACTAGACGAATATGAGTAGCCTGTTGTGGTTGATCTAAAACGATTTGCTGCACATCCGTTGTATTTGCTAAATTTCCTTCTTTGACAGTTGTAAAGTCATCGTCTGTTGGATTTTCTGTATTGGCAATCTGCAAAGCATATTTATTAATAATGCCATGTCTATTGCTTCTAGATTGATATGTGACTTTTGTAATTTTTTTGCTTTCTCCAAATCCTGTCTGAATCCAAATTGGATTTTGATCACTTGGACTTCCACTCGCTACTTCTCCTTCTTGAGGAGTATTTTGATATCTTGAATGCCACCAATGATCTAAATCATCAAATGCCCATGATGCTCCTCCATCATTAACATATCCTGCAGGTATTTGTTCTGAATTGGCCTTCGCATTTTCTGCGAGAATTGCGGAATCAATTTCTTTCATCCCATTCACTGTGACAATAGAATCGTTCCCTCTCTCTTCTGTCTCCGCTTTTGACACATTCATCTGTATATTCTGTGCCAGTTCTGCTGCCGCATCTGTTGACATTACATTCACAGGAAGGTTCATTCCTGTTACCGTCATTGCACCTGCACAAAGAAGAGCAAGCGCTTGTTTCATTTTCTTTGATTTCATAACGTTCTCCTTCTCCTTTTACTAACTTAGAAAATATCTGTATTCACACTGCATAGATAACCCATACTTCTTTTTCTATGCCTGAATGACCTATCTACTTTCCAAGCCACCTCTTTTTCAAGATTTTAAATACGCACTATTTTTAGTAATTTTCTCCATGTCTAACGTATCAAACACTTAAATATTAAACCCTTTTAATAACCATGTCAAGTGTTGCAATCACAGTTTTTATCACTTTTCACCCATAAAATTAAATTTATCGATATTTTTTGCGCGTTTCGTACAATATTTTCTTGTTACTCAACAAAAAAGACACTTTCTTGTTATGAATTTAACAAAAAAATGTCTTTTTATGCATTCTACAATATAAGATCGTCTACTTTTTCAAAGTCCGCAAGCCGATAAGACTCTATTTGGTTTCCGTCAATCAGATAAAATGTGTCTTGAAGATAAACTCCTCGAACATGCCATGCATATTTTCCTGTCGTTTCCTGCATTTTACAGGTGAACCCATGTACCCGGTCATATCCGTATATATGATATGTCTCCCTTTCCCCATATGTGAAGAATCCAATTAGATTTTTCTCCGCATCTGCCAGCACGGATTTATAATCTTCGAATGCAGTACTGTAATAACTATCTTTTAAAACAATCTTGTCAATCTCTTTGATGATGTTGTATAAATAAAGTTGACACCCTATTCTCAAGGATTTTGATATATAATCAAAAGAGAATAAGGAGTGAAATATTATGTCAACAAAAC
>JABLTT010034532.1_pt1 | contig 126728 bp, 111 predicted proteins | sample 7160061 | NCBI WGS metagenome assembly JABLTT01 (sample SAMN14651232, study PRJNA627086) | human gut metagenome | isolation source: feces | host: Homo sapiens | reverse complement strand
CGAAAGCTAAAGAGATATTCCTCTATAGCTCAGTTGGCAGAGCGCATGACTGTTAATCATGATGTCGCTGGTTCGAGCCCAGCTGGAGGAGCCATAAACGGAACAAGATACTTGTTCCGTTTTTTGTTGTTATGATATGAAATTTCTAAATGAGCCGGTAGCACTTGAGTAATCCTTTTGGAAAAGACTCATTTGGTTTACAAGTTCGCTTGTATTTTGTATTAGAAACATATTTGTTGAGATAGGAAACAGTAGTGTTAAAGCTACTTTTTTTTGTTTATCCCTAAGTGATTTTATTGCTTGTTTCCAAGGGTAATATATTTTACTTTTTTCAGAATTGTATTGTACTGCCAATTTAATTCTGAATAGTTACTTCCGATAACTATTGGTAATTTGTACTCGAAATACACCGTTTTTGGTATATAATGTAGACAACAATAAAATTACAGGGAAATATGATATTTATTTGATATAACAGACTCTAACACAGAGTCATTTTTTGATTTGCTTTTTTATTATAAATATGATATTCTAATAAAAAAATTGAATGGAGAAAGTTATGAACATACAGATATTTGGAAAATCGAAGTGTTTTGATACGAAAAAGGCGGAGAGATATTTTAAGGAGAGAAAAATAAAATATCAGCTAATCAATATGACAGAAAAGGGCATGAGCAAGGGTGAATACAACAGCGTCAAGCAAGCTGTCGGCGGATATGAAAACTTAATTGACGAAAAGGCAAAGGACAAAGACACTCTTATGCTTATAAAATATCTTGCGGACGAGGCAAAAGAGGACAAACTGCTTGAAAATCCTCAACTGTTCAAAACACCTATTGTCAGAAACGGCAGGCAGGCGACTGTCGGCTACAAAACGGAGGTATGGAAAAAATGGGAATAAAGCGAGTTCCGACGTATTTCAATGAATTTGCCTGTATCGGCTGTGCGTGTGAAGATAACTGCTGTATCGGCTGGGAGGTTGATATTGATGATGAAAGTCTTGAAGTTTATAACTCGGTCGGCGGTGAGTTTGGCGACAGGATACGCCGTTATATGAGTGACGAAAACAGTTTTACGCTTAAAAACAACCGTTGTCCATTTTTGAACGACAAAAATTTATGCGACATTTTTATAAACATCGGCGAGGACAAGCTCTGCACCGTTTGTACGGAATATCCGCGATTTACCGAAACATACGGCAGTTTAACGGAAAAAGGTCTTGGAATGTCGTGCGAAAGTGCGGCGGAATTTATCTTTAAAAGTGACAAGCCAACTGGTTTTGAAACTGAAAAATTTGATTATGAAGAAGAATGTGACGAAGATTTTTTAAGGATACTTTTGAATGTGCGTGAAAATATTTTTGACGTGCTTAAAAATCGAAAAATGAACATTTCGGACAGAGTTAAAACGATTTTGAATTATGCATATGACGTGCAGGATAAAATCAATAACAACAACGTTGACAAAGTACCTCAAAGTGTGGATAACTGCGATTTTTCACAAAGTGAAAAGTGTATAAACGACATAAAAGAGTGCGTCAAGCTATGCCTAAGCCTTGAAATTATGGAGGACAGTTGGACGGGTGTAATTGAAAACACGCTCGGAATTTTTGACAATTACGATAATTTGAGCGGTGAGTTTGATTTATACATAAGCGGACGCGAATACGAATATGAAAATTTGCTTGTGTACTTCATATACAGATATTTGCTGAAAGCGGTGTTTGACTGTGACGTGCTTACAAAGGTACGTTTTGCGGCAGTGTCGTATGTGATTATATGTCAGCTTGATATTGCACGTTGGCTTAGAAACGGAAAGGAATTTTCGCTTAAAGACAGAATAAAAAATTGTGTGTTGTATTCAAAGGAAGTTGAACATTGTCAGGATAATATCGATTTCTTTGACGAGGAATTTTTGTTCAATCCAATCTTTGAACACAACAGATTTTTGAATTTAATTTAAGTTTTTTTGATTTTGTATTGCAAAATATAATAATTGACGAAAAAGAGCCGAGCGTTTTTGTTGCCGATTTACTTCCGTTTGTCTGCCTGTCAACACGGTACAGCCCATTGAACAACCGATTACAAAGCTTGTAATAATCTGCATAAGCTGACTGCCTATGTTTACGGCTGAAATCGACGACGTGCCGTTATACGCACCGACAACGGTATTACGGTATTATTATATATTCCTTATTCGGTTTTGCCAATGCCTTTTGTAAAATCGGTCAAACTTGACACATTATAAGTAAAATGCTATAATTAAAATAGATTACTATATACAAAATACGGTGTTTTCAGTATGGAGGAAATTATGACGCATTTGAATTCTGCGGTAAAATTACTTGACAGAGCCGCTGAAAAGTTTAACGATAAAATTGCAATATCAGATGAATGGAGCGAGATTAGTTTCAGTGAATTGCAGAGAAAGGGAAAGGCTGTCGGAACGGCACTTGCAAAGACAACTCCGCAAGGATATATGCCTGCACCTGTTATGGTGTATTTGAAGAAAAGCATATCGTGTTTGGTTTGTTTTATGGGTGCGATGTACAGTGCAAATCCGTATGTGCCTACCGCTTACGATATGCCTGCGAACAGAATACAGAAAATTGTTGACTCACTTCAAGGCAGAGGTCATATAATCACAGACGCACAGGGTATGGAAACTTTAAAGACTATGAACATACCCGAGTCAATGAGTATTCATATATATGAGGAAATCGTTGAGACCGAAACGGACGGGGAGCTTATCGAAAAAACACTTAATTCGGTAATTGATACAGATCCGATTTATATAATGTTCACATCTGGTTCGACAGGTGCGCCGAAAGGCGTTACAGTGCCGCACAGAGGCGTTATAGATTATGCAATTTGGGTTGCAAAGACATTTAATATCAATGAAAATTCTATACTTGGAAATCAAGCACCGTTCTATTTTGATAATTCGATTTTTGATATATACAGCTGTCTTTTGACAGGTGCAAAAATGGTGATAATTCCTGAGACATTGTTTATATTCCCTGTAAAGTTGCCGGAATTTGTGCGTGATAATGATATTACGACAATATTCTGGGTACCGACCGTTATGATTAATGTGGCAAATTCGGGAGTGCTTTCGGAGATTGAATTGCCGAAGCTAAAAAATGTGGTATTCTGCGGTGAAGTAATGCCGAATACTCAACTTAATATATGGCGCAAAGCCCAGCCGCAATGCACATACGCAAACCTTTACGGTCCGACGGAAATTTCGGACGTATGTACTTATTATATTGTCGACAGACCTTTCAAGGACAGTGATTCACTTCCGATTGGTAAGGCTTGCGAGAATATGCGTATTATAATCCTTAACGAAAAGAATGAAATTGCAAAGACGAATGAACAAGGCGAAATATGCGTTATAGGTACAGGCGTATCGCTTGGATATTGGAATAATCCAGAAATTACGCAAAAGGCATTTATTCAAAATCCCGTTAATCCGTATTATGAGGAAAGAATTTATCGTACAGGCGATTTGGCATATGTGAATGATGAAGGACTTATTATCTACTTGGGAAGAATGGATAATCAGGTTAAGGTAAAAGGTAACAGAATTGAGCTTGGCGAAATCGAAAATGCCGCAATGTGTGTTGGCGGAGTTAAAGGTGCTTGTGCGGTGTTTGACGAGAAAAATCAGAAGATTGTGTTGTTTATAGAAAGTTGCGAGGCATTTAGGCTTAGAAAACTTAATCTTGAACTTAAAAAGTATATACCTAATTATATGTTGCCGGGTGACCTTGTTGTTATGGAAAAATTTCCGCATACCGCAAATGACAAGATTGACAGAGTTACACTAAAGAAATCTTTGGGATAAAGGAAAAGTTATGGAAACAATGATGCAAAGTGCCGTGTGCCTTTTGGAGCAGGCGGCGGAAAAGTTTAAAAATAAGACAGTATTTGAAGATAAGGACGGAAGTATTTCTTTTGAGGAATTGAGAGAAAAAAGCCGTATAATAGGAAGTGAACTTATTAAAAGAGTTGAAACAGGCAGAAAATGTCCTGTAATCGTGTATTTGCCGAAAAGCATAAAATCAATAATCAGCTTTATGGGTTCGCTTTACAGTGCGTCACCGTATGTGCCGATTGATTACGCAATACCGATGGCGAGAATGGAAAAGACCGTTGAAAATCTTCATCCGACCGCGATAATAACAGATACGGACGGCAAGACAAAACTTGAAAGTCTTAATCTTGACACAGAGATACTTATATTTGATGAGCTTGCAGACGGACAAGCCGATGATGCAGCGGTTGATAAGTCGCTGGGTGGTGTGTGCGATCTTGACCCTGCGTATATTATGTACACATCAGGCTCAACAGGTGTGCCGAAAGGCGTTACAATTTCAAACAGAGGTGTTATAGATTATATTGAATGGATTGTCGAAACATTCCCGATTGACGAAAACAGCGTAATCGGTATGCAGTCGGCGTTCCACTTTGACAATTCTGTTTTTGATATGTATACCGCTTTTTATACAGGTGCAAAAACTATGATAATTCCCGAGATACTTTTTATGTATCCCGAAAAACTTATGGATTATATGACGGAAAACAAAATTTCCGTTATCTTCTGGGTACCGACCGTTATGATAAGCGTTGCAAACGGCGGTGTGCTTGAAAATGCCGATTTGAGTGCATTAAAACTGATATTGTTTGCAGGCGAAGTAATGCCGAATACTCAGCTTAATATATGGAGAAAATATTTGCCTGACTGTATGTATGTAAATATGTACGGTCCGACAGAGGCAACGGATATTGCAACGTATTATATTGTTGACAGAGAATATGAAAATCACGAAACTTTACCGATAGGTAAGGTTTGCAGAAATATGCGTGCATTGATTTTGAACGATGATGATAAGCAATGTGCTGTCGGTGAACAAGGTGAACTTTGCATAAGCGGTACGGGTATTGCACTCGGATATTGGAATTCACCGGAGATTACGGCAAAAGCATTTGTTCAAAATCCGCTTAATACAAAATATCACGACAGAATTTACCGTACAGGCGACCTTGTTTATGAAAATGAAGAAGGCAATATAATTTTCATAGGCAGAAAGGACAGCCAAATTAAATTGAGAGGTAACAGAATTGAACTCGGTGACCTTGAAAGTGCGGCGGCGGCTATTGAGAATGTTGCAAGTGCATGTGCATTGTTTGATGCGGATAAACAGGAGATTGTATTGTTTATCGAAACAACAGCAGAAATTGTCGCAAGAAAGTTTAAGATGGAGCTTAAAAAGTATGTTCCGGCATATATGGTACCGGGCAAAATCGTAACTATGGAAAAGTTCCCTCACACACCGAGCGGAAAGATAGACAGAGTCGGTTTAAGAAAAACTTATATTACGGCTGAGTAAAATTGCCCACAGCACTGTGAACAATTTTCTTTCAGCCGAAACAAGGAAATTAAAATCAAAAAAGGAGATAATTAAAATGGAAGAAATCAAAGAAAAACTAAGAGCATTCATACAGGAGAAATTTGAAATTGATGATGATCCTGATTTTACAGATGATGTACATTTGTTCAACGAAGGTTTTGTCGATTCATTCGGCGCGGTTGAAATAATCCACTTTATCGAACAGACATACAACATCGAAATCACACAAAAGGATATAACACTTTATCCGATGAACACAATCGAAGAAATAGCTGAGGTTGTCGAAAATAAATTATCATAATCAGAAAGGTAACGGATAAATGTGGTATCTTCAGACAGATGTACTTTTAAGACTTTTTATAGCCTGTGGTGCAATGATACTGATTTCAGGACTTTCAAGGCTGATTTTCAAAAAAGATTTCGGACCTAAAGTTCTTGTATTTGCAAGTATAGCAGTTATAGCATATGTTTCGTGGCAGCTTGCCATAGCGATTGTATGCTATACACTTATAACATTTATTTTCGCACGAATACTGAAACCGCTGAAAAAAACACGGCGGTTTTTCTTCGTACTGTTCAGTATTTTGTGTACAGTGCCGTTTTTCTACGGACGAATGACGGAGTTTTTCCCGCAGTTGCCTGTAATAATTACATTTGTAGGAATAGCGTATCATATGCTAAAAGCGGTTGACGTTATGTACTTCGTGTACTATACGGATATGGATATTCCGTTTTTGACGTATGTGAATTATATGTTGTTTTTCCCGACGTTTACGGCAGGTCCGATTTTCAGATACAGAGACTTTCAAAAGGTATATAATAAACCAGTACCGCTTACAACGGACAGATTTATAACTTGCGTAAAGCGATTTATAAAGGGTATGTTTAAGAAAATGGTTGTACTTTACTTTGTAAGTACATTCTTTAACTTCCTTGTCGCAAGCGAAAAACATTGGTATGTAAGCCTTGCGATAGTGGTTTTCAGCTATCTGTTCCTGTTCTTCGACTTGTCGGGTTACAGCGATATGGCGATAGCCGTAGGCTCGGTTATGGGATATACAGTGCCCGAAAACTTCAGAAAGCCTTGGGCGGCGGCATCATTTACGCAGTTCTGGCGTAACTGGCACATAACTCTTTCCGATTGGGTCAGAGAACATATTTTTGTTGTATTAAACGGTAAAAAACTCGGAAAACTTGCTTCAGCCGGAATGGGCTTTCTTGTAATGTACGTTATGGAAATGTGGCACGGTTTTACTTGGGTGTACGTTATCGGCGGTATTTATAACGGCTTGTGTCTTGGTCTTGAAAACCTTTTGGGACTTACAAAGGCGGAAAAACGTAAGATGAAAAAGCCTGTCTATATTGCAAGATGTATTATAGTAAATATGCTTTTTGCATTTAATACATTGATGTTTACCGTAACACCTGCACAGTTTTTTGAGATACTTAAAGGATTTATAAGAATATGAAAAAGATTGTAACAATAATTGCGATTGTACTTGCAATAGCGGTCGGTGATTTGGCACTGACTTATAACAATTTCATAGTGAACAGTGATTATTTTGTGAAAAACGATTTTGAAATAACGCAGTATAAACACCCCGAAAAAGTTTGGGATAAGGTGTTTTTCGGAAACAGCGTTGTTATTTCGGCATATATGGAGGACGAGAGCAGTAAAGGATATGTCAATCTTGGTCTTGACTACGGTGTTGTTACCGACTTGTGGGAAATGATTGAGAAGAAGCATATAAATATAGGCTCTGAACTTGTTATCGGACTGAATTATTTAACGTTGTATGATGAGTTTGAAACCAATCCGACATATATATGGCATAAAAAGTTGTATGAGCCGTATGCGTATTTTGAGCGTGACAGATTTTATCCTATGATAACAGACGGCTTTGATAAGCTGTTAAACGGCGAAAGTCCTTTGCCGTATAAATATCTTCCGCAGGAAAAGCATATTTATCATGGCGCAATGTCGGATAAAATGCTTGAAAAGACTATGGAAAATTATCAAGACGAATTTTTCAATCTTCCGACGGAGAAGTTTTCAAAGAATGTGGCCGCACTTGAGAAGATTATAAATTACTGTAATGATAATAATATAAGGGTTAGGGCGGTTTGGATGCCGTGGAATACGAAACTTGAACAGCCTGAATTGTTGGGTGAAGTCAAGGCTATGGCAAACGAAGTATTTGATAAGTATAACGTGGAAGTGCTTGATATGGAAACTGCTTTGTCACCCGAATGTTTTTACGATACGGGACATTTGAATTATGACGTGGGTTCAGCTATCTTCACTCAAATGATAGATGAATGGTTGTAGAAAAATCGCCCACAGCACTACTTTTTGCTTGGGCTGGTCGCAGACTGATAGTCTGCTGCTCGCCCATGCAACCGGGGGCAGTACATATGTACAGCACCGCAAGTTGGCTGTGAACAATTTTTGGAAGGATCTTTATATGAAACAAAAATTAAAAACAATAGGAACATTTTTAATATACCTTGCAATGTTCATTTTAATATGTATATTCTTTACCGGTCACGGTACATTTATATATGAGGCATTTTAAAAGGAGAAAGTTTATGAAAAAACTTATACCAATATTTCTTGCAGTGCTTTGTCTTACGGCGTGCGGAAATGAACAGGTAAAAAATCCCGATACATTGTCTACAGCGGTAATTTCGTCCTCGGACAGTGTTACGGCAAAAAACACTTTAAACAGTTTAAATGAATCAACCGTTGCATTGACCGCCGATAAAATCGATGCGTCAAATATCGGTGATTTGTCAGATTATGATGTTTTGTACATTGATAAAAGCGTTGTGGAAACAGGCGGTTTTAATGCAAGTGCAGTTGAGGAATATGTATCAAACGGCGGAAGTGTTTTTCTTGACAATGATGTGTATAACGTATTTGATAAGGACTTTATCGGTGCGGAGGACTTTGTAACGATTAATTCTTGTCCGGTTGATATGATTTATCCCGAGAACAGCGATAAAGGAATAAAGAAAATTCAGTCGCTTTTGTCTGATTTTTCGATGTTGTACAGAAATTATGCCGATTATAATGATGTGCTTGTAAATCAAAATTACGGAGTCGGCGTTGTTCCGTCAACAGCGGAATGTATTGCGTCAAAGGATAATGTGGGAATTTATACGGTAAATCAGTACGGAAACGGTTATGTGTTCTTCACCAATCCGCTTTTACCGAATTCATTTTCCGTAAACAATCTTTCTCCCGATGATACCGGCGAATACCTTTCAGCAACAACGGTCGGTGCAAATAAATTGCTCAGAGATTATTTTGCGGAATTTGTTTCGCTTAAAAATTACGGATATGCCGTTGAACACGTTTTGGGCAGCTTTGCAAAGCCTGTTGCCTCGTGGGAGCTTCACTATGAGGATATTACGGGTATGGATAACGGCTCGGCGGAAATTTTTGAGGAAATGTGTGAAAGATACGGTCAAGTACCGTCATTCACGCTTGCAAGAAATCCGTATATTTGGTTCAGACGTGCCGAAAGTGTGACGTATGCACTGAATAATAACGGTCAATTTGCAATGGATCCGTATGAAAATGCGTATTCATCGGGAACGCACTTTGTAACCGCAAAGGAATGGCTGTCACTTGATTATGACGATAACACAATCAGCTATTTTGAGGACAGCCACGATTATATAAAACGTGCTTATCCGTGTCCGACGGACTTTAACAGTGACGGCAAGATGGACTTGATTTGCGGAAGTGCGGACGGAAAACTGTACTATTTCGAGGGTACGGGAATGAAATCGAATTACGAACTTGACGTTGCGACTATGTTTACCGATATGGACGGAAATCAAATTTCGATCGGTGCATATTCATCACCTACAACTGCCGATATTGATAATGACGGTGTTGATGAAATAATTACAGGTGATGAAAACGGAAGTATCCATTGCTTTAAAAGATCTGACGGTATGGTGCTTGACGATCAAGGCATCATTCTTGAAACAGGACTTACCGACGCAATGCCGTCAATCGGTGATTTGAACGGTGACGGCGTGCTTGATATGGCGGTCGGCTCACGAAACGGCGAAATGAGAATATATTACGGCGATATGGGTGAGTACAGTGTTTTGTTTAATGCTTACGAAAACGTTGATACAGGTCAAAGCTGGTGTTCGCCTTGTATAGCCGATGCAGACGGTGACGATATGAATGAGCTTTACGCAGGTACGTTTGAGGGATATATCGCGAAGTTTGAAAATAATGTTTTTAACGGTTATATTGAAGGCAATGAAAGCAATTATAAGGGTAATAATAATCTGAAATTCGGTGCGAACAGTGTACCGCGATTTTATGATATTGACGGTGACGGCAACAAAGATTTGGTTGTCGGCTCACTTGAATACGGTATGGCTGTGCCTATAGACAGCGATTATTTTCCGTATCGTGAAAAATTGCAGAAACAGCTTGACGGCTTTAAGGACAGAGGAATCTATGTCGGTGTACACGCACTTTCAAATGAATATGCCGACAGTACACATGACCAAAGGGAGCTTGAATATCAGAAAAATGCGTTTGAGTCATACGGACTTCCATGGATAGGCAGTGGTGTAAATCAGCATACATGGAGAACAAGTAAAATCGGTTATGACACGCATTTTGATAATATGAGCGGTTATGACGGAACATACAAGAGTCAGTTTGATGCGGGACTTTATTGGAACAGCGGTTCGCAGACTCCGAACAGTATCGCCGTACCGGAAGTAAGTGCGGAAAATTCAATTCTTGTTCCGTTCTATCTCGATAACGGTCAGCTTATGCTTCAACCGTCAAATACACCGAACGGAAACAGCGAATTTTCGGCGATTTCCGCAAAGTATGAAGTGCCTATTCTTTTCTACAATCACTGCGATTACGTTTACCGTGAGCAGGACAGCGAGGAGGAGAAGATTAAAAAGGTTGATACGCTTGTAGATGATTACGGCTATAATTTCGTACAGGAAAATCAGCTTGCAAAGATGACTGCGGCGGCATATAACAGCAGGGTCAGTGCAAAGTGGGATAATGATACTTTGTATTTGTCGGCGGCGGCAAAAAACGAGGATATTCCGCTGTATGATAAGAATTATCAAAATTCTACCGGTGTAAAAGTGATTTTTGCCGACGGTGTTACGGTTGATGAATTTAATATAGACGCAAGTGTTGCATATAAAAAAGATAACTGCATTTATGCGTCACTTGATAAAGGCGTAAAGATTTCAAAGAACGGTGAAAATAAAGATATAAATATCACTTCGGTGAATGTACCTGCAAAAATTTCAAAGAATGATAAGGGTGCAACGATTAAATTCTGTGACGGCGGTATGATGACGGTTGAAGTTGCCGGTAATGCGCGTACAACGTCAAAAGGCTGGGAAACAACTCAACAAGAGGGTAAAACACTGTTTAGAAAATACGGAAAAGCAGAAACTTTGAAAATAACAAAATAAAAAAGTGCCGAAAGGCACTTTTTTTTAGTTTAAGACAAAACCGTTATGGTTTTGTTCTACTTTGTTCTTGGGAGTTTGAGGTGCTAACCTCAATAAAAATTATTTCTGGCGACCTGCGCGGCAGAAATGACTTAAAATCTAAAGTTTCGACTTTGGAGGAACTTTATGATTTTTTCTATAACAATACTCAAAAATTACATCGTACGATGTGATTTTTGGAGCTGTCGACATTTTGTCGACAGGCTCTTTTATTACTGTCCCCAAACATTTCTTAAATGCTCGGCGTACATATCTTGTATTTCTTTAATTTCGCCAAGACCGGTAAGGTCACAGTTTACATTAAAACCGTTATTTTCAAATTCTTCTTTCCATTCGACAGCCATATCATTTTTCGCGTGGTCACCGCATACAAGCATAAACGGAAGTAGTGTTACATTTTTTATATCGGTTTTCATTGCGTGGGAGATGACTGTTTCAAGGTCGGGAAAACCCTCAACAGTACCGACAAATACGTTGTTCATATCGGCATTTTTAAAGTAATAATCAAGAGCAGGGTAGGCGGCATTCGCAAAATGGTCGCTGCCGTGTCCCATAAAAATGTAAAGTCTGTTTTTGTCGGTAAGTCTGTGTTTGAAAATATCAACAATGTTGTAATAGTCACTCGTTTCGGTAACAAGCGGACGAGAAATTCTGATTTTCATTTTGTCGTTAAATTTCTCAATCATTCTGCAAGCTTTGTCGTATTCAATACCGCACATAATGTGAGTAGGGACACAAAAAATATCTGTGTAACCGCTTTTATATAATTTTTCGAGTGCTTCATCTACAGTATCAATTTCTATTCCGTCACGTTCGCGGAGCTTTTTTATAATCATACCGCTTGTAAATGCACGGAAAACATCTGTTTTAAATTCATATTTAAGCTTTTTTTCGACAGCACCGATTGTTTTTTCAAGCGTATCGCGGTGGCTTGTGCCAAAGCTTATGACAAGTATTGCAGTTTTCATATTTTCTCCTTTATTTTCTGTTCATATAATTCTAAACTTTCTTTTGCAATTTCAAGCATTTCATCGGAAACCATAAAATTTAATATTTCTTTTTTAGTGTCCCTGCTTTCGCTTATTAAAATACTTCTGTATTTCTCTATTATAGGTAAAATGCTTGCGTAAAATTCTAAATCGTTTGATTTAATTTGGCTGATTTTTTTCGCAAGTGCCGGTGATTTGCCGTTTGTCGAAACAGAAATCGTTATGTCATCGTAGTTTTTTGATGACGGTAATATAAAATCGGAATGCTCTGTGTCATCAGATAGGGACACTAAAATGTTGCGTTTTTTTGCGTCATTGTAAATCGTTTGATTTGCTTCTTTGTTGTCTGTTGCGGCTATGACAAGAAAAGAATTTTCTATGTCAGTTGAGGAATATTCTTTTTCAAGTCGTTTGACGTTGGGAAATCCGTCTTTAAAAACAGGACTTACTGCGGTTACGTCTGCACCATATTTTAAAAGCGTTTTAACCTTTCTTTCCGCAACATTTCCACCGCCTGCAACGGTACATTTTCTTCCGCGTATATTCAGCATTATCGGAAACATCAGTTTTCCTCCAACCACTTTGCAGCCTCGACCGCGTAGTAGGTTATAAGCATTTTTGCACCGGCACGTTTCATTGCGGTAAGGCTTTCAAGGACGATTGACTTTTCATCAATCCAACCGTTTTGTGCGGCGGCTTTAATCATTGAGTATTCACCGCTTACATGATATATTGCAAGAGGGACACTAAAAGTATCGCTGACCGTTTTTGCGATGTCAAGATACGGCATACCCGGTTTCACCATGATTATGTCCGCACCTTCGTCAATGTCAAGCTGTGTTTCGATAATTGCCTCTTTTTTATTTCTGAAATCCATTTGATAACTTTTTCTGTCCCCAAACGACGGAGCACTGTCAGCTGCGTCGCGGAACGGTCCGTAAAATGATGATGAATATTTGACGCTGTATGCCATTATAAGTACGTCCTCAAAGCGGTTTTCGTCAAGTGCCTGACGTATTGCGCCTACTCGTCCGTCCATCATATCCGACGGTGCAACAATATCCGCACCTGCTTTTGCACAAGCCACCGACGCTTTTGCTAAAAGCGGTAAAGTCTTGTCGTTGACGATACAGTCGTGTTCGATAACACCGCAGTGACCGTGCGAAGTGTACTCGCAAAGACAAATATCGGCAATTACGATTAAATCGGGATACAGTTCTTTTGTAAGGCGGATTGCACGTTGAACAATGCCAAATTCATTGTATGCCTCACTGCCAAATTCATCTTTTGTTTTCGGAATACCGAAGTAAAGCACCGCACCGACACCTGCCGAAACCACTTCATCAAGTGCGGACGGCAGGTCGGTAAGCGAGTATCGCTTGATGTTCGGCATTGACGGAATATCTTCTGTTTCGCCGTCAATTATGAACATCGGATATATTAAGTCTGTTTTGTCAATCGAAGTTTCGTGTACAAGGTCGCGAATTTGTTTTGTCACACGAAGTCGTCTTGGTCGTCTGATCATTTAGTGTCCCTCCTGATACAGTCGATAATGCTTTCTGCGGTTGCATTGTCGGCTGTTTTATAAATTTTAAGCCCGCATTTTTCGGCGGATTTTGTTGTTTCGTTTCCTATTGAAATCAGTTTTACATTTGACGTGTCTGCCATTTCGGAAAATGCCTTTGCAGCAGAACCGCTTGATAATATGACATAGTCAGTATCGTTTAGACATAAATTCAAAAGTTCCTGTTTTGAGTTGTCGGTTTCTGTTCTGTAAAGGTGCATATCGGTAAAATTAATATTATTTTCACTTAAAGTATTCGGTATGGTGCTTACACCGTTTTCGGCTCGAATTAAAAGAATATTGTCGTTTTTACTGCACTTTTCGCACATTAGGCGAGCAAGCTCAAGTCCCGAATGAATTTGAGGAACCATGTCGGCATATATTCCGTAACTTGCAAGTGCGTCGGCTGTTTTTTTGCCGACAACAGCAAATTTAGTGTCCCTTAAAGTGCGTATATCGGTTTTTGATTTTTGTAAATATTCAAAAAATATTTTAACACCATTTGCACTTGTAAATACTATATGTGAAAAGTGTGCTATATCCGCTTTTGAAAACAAGTCGAAATTAATCGGAACTGTTTTGATTAAAGGAAGCTCCGTTATGTCAAAATCGGTCGCCGCATTTTTTATGCTTTTGTTCATTAACGGTGTTGCGGTTGTGAGTATTTTTGTATTTTTTTGTTTAAACCAATCTTGCTTTAAATTCACCACATCGCCGACAAGAATTATCGCCGGAGAAGTCATTTGTTTTGCCAATGCAGATAAATTATTTAGTGTCCCTGTAACACATTTTTGACGCGGCGTTGTACCGCTTGAAATTACGGCAACAGGTGTATTTTCCGATTTACCGTTTTCAATAAGCTTATTGCTTATATTTTCAGCAGACGAAAGCCCCATAAGAAAAACAAGCGTTCCGCTGAGTTTTGCAAGTGCGCTGTAATTAACCGTTTCATTTCCGACTTTTTCGTGACCTGTTATAACGTGAAATGAAGTTGCAACTCCGCGGTGAGTGACTGGAATACCGCAATATTCGGCGGCACTGTAACAAGAAGAAATACCGGGTACAATTTCGTAGTCAATATTATTTTCGATCAGCGCGATAATTTCTTCACCTCCGCGACCGAAAATAAACGGATCGCCGCCTTTCAGACGTACAACATTTCCGAAACGGCTGTGTTCAACAAGGGTTTTGTTGATTTCCTCCTGTACCATGTGATGATTGCCTGCGATTTTTCCGGCATAAATCAATTTACAGTCGTTTTTTGCATAGCTCAATAAAGTCGGATTTGCAAGGTGGTCGTAAATTATGACGTCCGCTTTTTTTATACATTCAAGACCTTTCTGCGTGATTAATCCGCTGTCACCGGGCCCTGCACCTACAAGATATACCATTTGATTTACTCCTTAATTTTATCAAGCGTTATTTCAGCCATTTTTTTGCCGAGTAATATCGGATCGTTTCCGAACATTTCAAGATAAATTTCTTTGTCGTTTTCTTTGAAAAACGTACACATTTTAATTTCTTTACCGTTAAATTCAGCCGATGCACCGCACGGTGCATGACAGCCACCGCCTGTGTACTGCAAAAATGCACGTTCGCATTTTAATTCGGTCATTGCGACTTTATCATTTATCGCCTGTGCGTATTTATCGGCTTTGCCGACGGCAGTTTCAATGGCAAGAATTCCCTGACCTGCGGCGCATATGAAATTATCGCCGAGATTTTCAATTTTAACGTCGGAAACGGCAAGACGGTTTATTGCGGCACGAGCCATAATAACCGCATCGTATTCACCGTTTTTGACTTTTTCAAGACGAGTGCCGATATTACCTCTGATTGGCTTAAAAACAGCGTTCGGGAACAGTTTTTCAGCCTGTGACTGACGTCTTGCACTGCCTGTACCGATTATTTTTATGTCGGATAATTCAGTGTCCTCAAAATGAACAAGCACATCGCTTCTGTCGTCGCGAAGAAGTGCGGCACTTATCGTAAGACCATCGCAAATTTCTGTCGGCATATCCTTTGCACTATGCACCGCCATATCTATTTCACCGCTTAAAAGTGCGGTTTCGATTTCTTTTATAAAAACACCTTTTCCGCCGAAACTTTGGAGCGACTTATCAAGCTGACGGTCACCCTTTGTTGAAATGCCGACAATTTCAAAAGTGTCGTTTGGAAAATGCTCTTTCAATTTTTTGATTACAGCCTCTGTTTGCTTGATTGCAAGTTGGCTTTTTCTTGAGCCGATTTTTATTATACTCACGTTAATTTCTCCCTAAGCAAAATAATAAATTCACTGAATTTTGCATAATTGTTGTCTGATTTCAGATTATATATTTTATGGCGAAAAGTGTTCTTTTCGCTCTCGTTTTCAATTTTATTCTCTGCCGATTTGAATAATGTTTCGCTTTCGGAAAAAAGTTTCCATATACGAAATTCATCAATATATTTTTGAAGAATTTTTTCGGCTTTTATAATTTCCTGTTGTTTAATTCTGTTGTTGTTGTCCGCAATTTCGGTTAAATCGTCAATATTTTTGTAAACTGTGTATTCATCCTCGAATACCTCAATGTCACGAGGTACTGCAAGGTCGATAAAAACTCGCTTTTTACAAGTCTTTATTGCGTTTTTTGCTCTGCTTTTTTCAAGTACGATATGCGGACTGGACGTGGCACTGATTACGGCGTCATACATATCAAGATTATCATAACGCTTGTCGTAATCAACGGTAATCGCACCGTCAATGTGGTTTATAATGCCGTCATGCGTACGCGAAGTGGCATAAATATTTACACCGTCAAGGGACAGTAAATCTTTAAGAACGATAGAGCCTGTTTTTCCGCTTGCACCGATAATTAATATGTTTTTGCTATTTAGTGTCCCCAAAATATTTTGACACTGTTTTATTGCAATGGTTGCCGCGGAAACAGGAGTTTTCGATAAAAGCGTTTCCGTTTTAACTTTTTTTGCACCCGTTACGGAAATACGGAAAAGAGTGTTGAGATATTTTCCGCAGCACAAATGTTCTTTTGCAAATTCGTGCGCGTCTTTAACCTGACCTAAAATCTGATCCTCACCGAGAATCATTGATTTAAGCCCCGACGCGGTAAGTGCAAGATGACGCGAACAATCGTCGCCCTCATATATGCTTATGTACTTTTTAACAAATTCGTCGGTTAGGGACACTAAACAGTCAATGAATTTATCTTTCATATTATACCCCGCAAGATAAAATTCACAACGGTTGCAAGTGGACAAAAGCACACATTCTTCAGCGATATTCTGTTTTATATACTTTAAAATTTCAGCCTGTTTTTTCTTTGTAAAAGATACTTTCTCACGAATTGATATTGGAGTATTTTCGTGGCTGATACTCACTGCAAGCAGTTCCATTATCCCATAACCTTTCTGATTATTTTCTTACAATAACGGTTGTAAAATAACCGTATGATTTGCCTTTTTGTATTTTTTCGATAATTTCGTTTTCCATACCGATACAGCTTGAAACAATCGCGTTGTTTTCAAGTCCGTACTTTTTTAAAATGTCGTATATTACATCTGTATCGTTGCCTGATTTCATAATCACAACCGTATCAAAATCGGCAATATATTTTTCAAGTAAATTTGATTTAAGCGAGGGAATAATCGCAACCGATTCGTTTCCCTCGCAAAGACTTATCTGTGCCTTGTCCGCAGCGGCACAAAATGAAGTTATACCGGGTATAATTTCAAGTTCAAAGCCTGCATTTTTCACTGCGTTGTGAACGTATGTGCAGGTACTGTAAACCGAAACGTCACCGAGAGTAATCATTGCAACATCTTTTCCGTCTTTTAACGCCGATATAATTTTTTCGGCTGAATTTCTGCGGGACTCCTCTCTGATTTTAGTGTCCCCGCTCATACGGAATTCAAGTTCTGAAATTTCTTTTTTATCCGTATCAAATTCCTTGCGGATTATTTCAAGTGCAGTTGATTTTTCTCCGTATTTTTTAACGGGAACTGCGATTATATCAGCCTGTTCCAATGCACGAAGCGCACCGAGAGTTATATATGAACCGTCACCTGCACCGACTCCGACGGAATAGAATTTTGCCATAGTTATTTACCCCTTATAAGATTTAAAATTTCTTCTCTTGCTTTGCCGATAGTGGCTTTTGAGAAGTCTACATTAAGTTTATCACATTTATTCAAAATTTCAAGTAAATGTGCAATTCTCGGCAATCTTAAATTATGTTCACGCAAAAGCGTCGGATTTGAGAATACTTCTTCGGGAGTACCGTCTGTAAGTAACTTACCGTGATTTATAACGTAAACATAGTCTGAATAAATCGGCACAACGTCAATATCGTGCGTTGACATTATAATTGTCGTACCCTCATTTTCGCATATATCGCGAAGAAGGTGCATAAGCTCACTTACGCCCATTGGGTCAAGACCTGCCGTCGGCTCGTCAAGAATGATTACCTCCGGCGACATAACAAGTATGCCGGCTATTGCGGCACGTTTTTTCTGACCGAAACTTAATGCATGGGTGGGCTTGTCTTTTAAATCAAAAACACCTGTGCGTTTAAGTGCATTTTCGGTAAGATGAACAACTTCGTCCTGCGGCAATTTCAAATTCATTGCACCGAAAGACACATCCTGAAAAACAGACGCGGAAAAAAGCTGGTCGTCGGGGTCTTGAAAAACTATTCCGACACTTTTTCTTAATTCTCTGATTTCCTTTTTTGAATAACCTATCGGTTTACCCATAAATTTTACTGTCCCCGAATGCGGCTTTAAAATTCCGTTCATATTCAGAAACAATGTTGATTTGCCTGCTCCGTTTGCACCGAGAATTGTTGTAATTTTCCCTTTTTCAAAGCCAATGCTCAAATCCGAAAGAGCAAAATGGCTTTCATCATATTTATATGAAAGGTTTTCTGTTTCGATAATATTCATCAAATCCCCGCCTTTCTTGAAAATATTGCAATCGCTGTTGTAATTACGACGTATATGACCGCAAATACGTTAAATTTGACCGAATGATTAATCTTCGGCATAATAACGTTGATTTCGCCGTCATAACCGCGTGACTCCATAGCGGTATACGTTTTTTCGGCTTGATTAAAGGAACGTATAAAAAGGTTTGACGCAAGCTGTGCCGTTGAGTGGTAGCTTACACGAAGATTGCTGTACCCCAAACGTGCGTCTTGAGCGGTGTGTATTCTGTGCGATACGTCAAACAGCACAAAAATGTATCTGTAAATCAGTTCCGCAATTTCGATTATAAAATTCGGTATAATGCTTTTTCTGAGCAAAGTGAATAAATCGACCATAGGCGTGGTAAGTGAAAGAAAATACATACAGCTTACCGCACCGAAACACTTAATCATAACGCGAACAGCCGATAAAAGACTTGTATGGCTCACGCCGAAATAAGTATTGCCGAAATGCAGTGAAAAAAGCATATCGCCTGAATTTTGACCGATTGAAATTGCTATTGCGGCCGCACCCATAATAATAAAAACTATCGGGACAGTCATAAGATGAAATACGTTTTTATACGATGTTTTTCCTATAAAAATAATAAGAAACAGCATAGTAAGCGCAGTAAATACGCTTACCAAAAAGCTGTTTGCCCATATGCAGATAACAAGCACCGACATTGAAAACAGAAGTTTTGCAATAGGTGCAATATTTCTGAGTTTTGAATTATATGCTAATTTATCAATTATCATTTTTCTTTTTAGCTGTTACTCTGCCAAGTACAAAGCCGACAATACCGGCGCCCACTCCTGCCTGAAGACAGAAGAAAAGTGACTCGATTTCACCTGACGGCGGCTCCCAGAACGGCTCAAACCATGGCTCGTAACTTTCGTCCAATTCACTTATGGCGTCTGATGCTTGGTCGTCAGAACCGCCAAATTCGTGACCGCCCATAAACAGTAGCGGTACGGCAATTATAAGAACAAGTATAACTGCTAATATTGTATTTTTAACCCAAAGTTTCATTAATATATACCCCCTTATATAACATTAAGCTGCTTAAGTTCGTTTGTACAGTTCTTAGCCAATACATTGAATATCATAACAGACAGAATACCCTCTGCAATGGCAATCGGAACTTGTGTAACCGCGAAGATTCCCATAAACTTTACAAGTGATGCAAAGAAGTTTTGGTCAGGGAATGCAAGTGCAAGCTGACATGATGTTACCACATAAGTGAATATATCACCTATTGTTGCGGCAAGAAATACTGCAAGACCTTTCGGTGCGTTAAGCTTTTGGCATAACTTGTATATACCGAATGAAACGAATGGTCCGGCAATCGCCATTGAAAATGTGTTTGCACCAAGTGTTGTAAGTCCGCCGTGTGCAAGAAGAAGTGCCTGGAACAAAAGCACGATTATACCGAGTAAAGACATAATCGACGGTCCGAAAAGAATTGCACCTAGTCCTGTACCTGTAGGATGTGAACAACTTCCTGTAACTGAAGGGATTTTAAGCGATGAAAGAATGAAAACGAAAGCTCCTGCAAGTGCAAGAAGTATTTTTGTTTTGTTATTCTTCTTTGCTTGCTTTTGCATACTGATACCGCCTGCAATAAGGAACGGTATACATACAACTCCCCATATAATACAGTAGTTCGGAGGAAGATAACCCTCCATAATGTGCATTGCGAATGCGTTTGTCATAGGAATGACAAGCAGTAGTGAAAGCATTGCCACCAATAGTTTTGTTTTCCTGTTTGCTAAAGACATAAATTTTTCTCCTTTTCTTATTATGAAATATGTTTTAGCACACAAGTGACCACTTAAATCAGTTATGAAACTTTTTGGGAGTGCAGAAAACTTGTGATTTTCACATACCAAAAAAAGCCGTAGGGATTGGGTAAATCCTATGGCTTAAAATCTGAATGATTCCGCCATTGACCCATCGTTCGTAGGCACAAATGCGCTCGATTTTCGGCAGGCGATCCGACTGTACGGTAGCGTGACTATGAGGGAATTTCACCCTGCTTCTCCTTTTGAAAACAAATATTTACAAATGAGCCTGTCGACAAATGTCGACAGTTCCAAAAATCACATCATAGATGTAATTTTTGAGTATTATCAGAAAAAAATCGTAAAGTTCCTCCAAAGTCGAAACTTTAGATTTTAAGCCATTTCTGCCGCACCTGTCGCCAGAAATGATTGAAACTTGAGGCTGCACCTCAAACTCCCACGTACAAAGCAGACAAAACCGTAGAGGTTTTGTCTGCAATCTATTATAAATATTTGTTTACCGAAAACGGATATATTTAGATATATCTTGTCTATTTTAACACTATTATATCGAAAAATCAAGGGAATTGACAATAAATTAAGTAGGGTGTATAATTTTTTTATCTGTTTAGAAAAGGAATGATATATTGTGGATACATCAAAAAGCAAAACAGCCTTTGACGAGGCTAAAAAATATATACCCGGCGGAGTTAATTCGCCTGTAAGAGCGTTTAAGAATGTCGGAACTTATCCGCTTTTTATAGAACGTGCAAACGGAAGTAAGATATACGATATTGACGGAAACGAATATATAGATTATGTCGGCTCATGGGGGCCTATGTTTTTGGGACACTGTAAGGAAATCGTTTTGGAGGCGGTTAAGGAGGCTTGCGATAAAGGTATGTCTTTCGGTGCACCTTGCCTTGCCGAAACGGAGCTTGCAAAGAGAATTTGTTCGCTTGTTCCTTGTGTTGATGTTGTGAGAATGGTTAATTCAGGTACGGAGGCAACTATGTCTGCGATACGTCTGGCAAGAGGTTACACGGGCAGAAATATAATAATAAAGTTTGAGGGCTGTTATCACGGACACAGCGACTCGCTCCTTATAAAAGCCGGTTCGGGTGCGGCAACTTTCGGAAGTGCGTCATCGGCAGGTGTGCCTGAAGATTTTGCAAAGTATACGCTTGTTTTACCGTACAATGATATTGACGCAATAGAGGACGCATTTGAAAAAATGGGTAATGAAATTGCCGGAGTTATAATTGAGCCTGTAGCAGGAAATATGGGCGTTGTACCGCCTAAAGACGGATATTTGCAGAAAATTCGCGAGATAACGAAAAAGTACGGAAGCGTGTTTATTGTGGACGAGGTTATGACGGGATTTAGATTATCTGCGTCGGGTGCAATAGGCAGATTTGGTTTGGACGCGGATATTGTCACATTCGGAAAAATTATCGGCGGCGGTATGCCTGTCGGCGCATACGGCGGTAAACGTGAGATTATGGAATTTGTTTCGCCGACAGGTCCTGTTTATCAGGCAGGTACATTGTCGGGTAATCCGCTTGCAATGGCGGCGGGTAACGCACAGATTAAATATTTGCAGGAAAACCCCTATATATATGAAGAAATTGAACAAAAGGGTGCATATCTTGAGGGTGAATTTAAAAAGTCGGCTGAAAAATATGGCGTGAATGTTCGTGTAAACAGAGTAGGCTCAATGATGAGTGTATTCTTTACGGACAATGACGTAACAAATTTTGAAACCGCGTCAAAGTCGGACACCGAAAAATTCAAAGTATACTTTAACGAAATGCTTAAACAGGGTATTTATCTTGCACCGTCGCAATTTGAGTCGCTGTTCTTGTCTGACGCACATACTAAGGCTGATTTGGAAAAGACAGCGGCGGCATTTGACAAGGTTATGGAAATATTGCGATGAATTATTACAGAGAATGTAGACTTTGTCCGAGAAACTGCGGTGTTGACAGAAGCAGGACAGTCGGTGTATGCGGTCAGAGTGATAAGCTTTATGTGGCACGTGCCGCACTGCATATGTGGGAAGAACCGTGTATTTCCGGTGAGAGCGGTTCGGGAACAGTGTTCTTTTCGGGATGTAATCTTGGGTGCGTGTATTGTCAGAACAGAGAAATATCTTCGGAGCATAAAGGCTTTGAAATAACATCGGACAGGTTGGCGGAAATATTTCTTGAACTTCAGGATAAAGGCGCAAACAATATAAATCTTGTAACACCAACTCATTATGTACCGCATATTATAAAGGCACTCGATGCGGTAAAAGGACTTGATATTCCGATTGTGTATAACTGCGGCGGCTATGAAAGCGTTGATACACTGAAAATGCTTGACGGTTATATAGATATTTATTTACCGGATTTTAAATATGCCGACAGCGTACTTGCAAAAAAGTATTCAAAAGCAGAGGATTATCCGATACACGCAAAAAGAGCGATAGATGAAATGGTAAGACAATCCGGAGGTTGTGAATTTGACGAAAACGGTATGATGAAACGCGGAATAATCGTAAGACATCTTGTTTTGCCGTCATATACCGACAATTCAAAAAGAGTGATTGAGTATCTGTATAACACATACGGCGATGATATTTATATGAGCATAATGAATCAGTACACACCTCTTGAAAGTGTTTTAAAATATCCCGAAATAAACAGAAAAGTTACGGAAAGCGAATATGACGAAGTGCTTGACTTTGCGGTTGAAATCGGTGTCGAAAATGCTTTTGTGCAGGAGGGCGGTACTGTTTCGGAAAGCTTTATTCCTTTATTTGACGGTGAAGGAGTAGTAAAAAAAGTAGACAAAACAAATATAAAATGATATAATAACAAATATGATTTTTGAACCTGTTTACAGGTTCGGATAATATATTGATGATTGGGGGCGGATTTATGGAGGATTTGTATGTAACGGTAACGGGCTTTGCGAATTATTATCATAAAAAGCCTTTTGCAATAGGAAACGTGCTTATCTGCGTAAAAGAGCCGTCAAACAAATATGATTCAGAGGCGATAACCGTAAAATTGCCGATTATCGGCAAGGTCGGATATATCGCAAACAGTCCGGCGAGTATTGCCGGCGGTACGCTCAGTGCCGGAAGAATATACGATAAAGTCGAGGATAAGTTTTTTGTCCGAGTGATGTTTACGACTCAAAGTAAAGTGATTTGTAAGGTCGAAGAAAATTCGGGCGGAATACTTGAAAAAGAAATACAAACACAAATTGAGGCGGCGGAAGAATGGCTAAACAAGTAGTAAACGATTTTTCAAAGGGAAGTATAATATCAAATATATTAAGACTTTCTATTCCGATGACGCTTGCACAGCTTATCAATGTACTTTACAGTATAGTAGACCGAATTTATATAGGAAGAATGGGCGAAAATTCGTCACTTGCATTGACGGGGGTCGGAGTTTGTCTGCCGATTATAACTATTGTAATCGCTTTCGCAAACCTTATCGGTATGGGCGGTGCACCGTTGTTTTCAATAAAACGCGGTGAGGGCAATGAAAAAGAGGCTGAGGCGATACTCGGCAACAGCATGACACTGCTTGTAATATTCGGTTTGTGTCTTACGGTTGTCGGATTAATCGTAAAAAGACCGCTTTTGTATCTTTTGGGTGCAAGTGAAAATACAATTGAATATGCAAATTCATATATAACGATTTACCTCTTGGGTAACGTGTTTGTTATGATGAGTTTGGGACTTAATTCGTTCATAAATGCACAGGGCTTCGGTAAAACGGGTATGTTTACCGTCGTAATCGGAGCGGTGCTGAATATTATTTTAGACCCGATATTTATATATATAATGGGCGTACAGGGTGCGGCACTTGCGACAGTCTTGTCACAGCTTGCCGCGTCGGTTTGGACGTTTAAATTTTTAACCGGCAAAAATACGATTATAAAAATAAAACTTTCCGCAATGCGCTGTCAGGCAAAACGTGTAAAGAAGATACTTGTTTTAGGGCTTTCGGGATTTACAATGTCGGTGACAAACAGTGCGGTACAGATTGCGTGTAACGTAAGTTTGCAGAATTACGGTTCGGACGTGTATGTCGGAGTTATGACTATAATCAATTCTATAAGAGAAGTTTTGCAAATGCCTGTAACGGGTTTGGGAAACGGTGCACAGCCGATAATCGGCTTTAACTACGGTGCAGGTGAAAACGGACGGGTTAAAGAGGCGATACGGTATTTGGCGGCAATGCTTATTATATACAGTACAGTGGCATGGTTTATAATTTTGCTGATTCCGAAATTCCTTATAGGAATATTCACTGCCGATGCGGCACTTATAACTGCCGGTGTACCGTCATTGCATATATATTTTTTCGGATTTTTCCTTATGGCGTTTATGTTTACGGGACAGACGGTGTTTGTCGGAATAGGGAAAGCGAAGTTTGCGATATTCTTTTCTATATTGAGAAAGGGAATAGTGGTAATACCGCTTATACTTCTTCTTCCGATATGGTTCGGAGTAAACGGAGTATTTTTGGCAGAGCCGATTTCAAATTTGATAGGCGGTTTGGCGTGCTTTACAACAATGTATTTTGCGGTTTACAGAAAATTATAATTTGAGGTGCAGTTTTGAAAAAAAATAATTTAAAAAAAATAAATTTACAAAAGATTAAGAAAATATTGGGAAATATATTTTCGTCAATCGGCTCAAAATTTAAGAAAATAAAACCGGTTGAATTCGGTGTCGGAGCGGTTGTAATTGTTTTGTCGTGCGTGGTAATAGTACCGTCACTTGTGCAGTGCATTATAAATCGTAATAAGGCAAAGTGCAGTACGCATATGAGCATAATGCTGAATATGCTTTCGGACGAGCTTACGGACGAAATGAAAACAGGCGAAACATATTGGCACGACCTTATCCAAAACGGAAATTATCAAAAATTGATTTCAAGCCTTAATGAAAAGACCGGATTAAGTAAAAAATATCCGTCGACAAATTATTATATCAGAACAGGTGAAGAAAAACTTGCGCTTATGTGTAAAAAGCATAAGGATATATCGGATAAAGAGATTAAGTTCGCGCTTATGAAAGACGTGTCGGTTGAAGTGGCGGAAAAACCGCAAATCGGCGAAAAAATCGCATATTTGACGGTAAGCGGACCTGATACGTATTATGAGGACGATATGCTTGACGAAAATAATCCGAGTAAAATGGTGTTCATAGGCAGAGAAGTTGATAAAGTTATAAAGAACTTGACTGTAACGGCAGTATATGCAGGCGGTGCAAGGGAAGAACTTCCGAGAAGTAAGTATACCGTAACGGCGGATAAGCTTAATATGAAAAAATCGGGACAGACACATCTTACGGTTAAGTCAAACTCAAGTTCGCTTTGGGATAACAGCGCATATGCACAGTTTGTAATTGATGTTGTCGGAGATGATGACGTTGCACCGCTTATAGTTGACGGCGGCACAAAGGGAAGATTTGAACTTGCATCATGGGAATGGAATGACTTTGTAACCGAGGCGGCACAGGAGGACGGTAAAAAATCGTTCGGTGCGTCAATAATCAGATATAACGGCAATTACTATTATTATCCTGACGGTTTGACGATAGTAAATGACAATAAAAATAATAATATGTTAAAATTTGCGCTTGATGTTGACGATGAAACAAAACCGGCATATTATATCCAATTTGATACATCGTCGGTTGTGATAAACGATAATGACAGTCAAATCCATAACGGCAGCGTTAAGATTGAAAATGATTTAATCTATATTTGGCAGGAAAAGAGCAGTAAAGAACTTGACACCGGTTGGATAAGAGTGTATTGTGATTTGAAAAAGTATTAAAAGAAAAACAGACAAGTCGGTTAATTGGCTTGTCTGTTTTTGCATTGCTGCAGAAATAATTTATTTAATTCCCAAAGCGTCTTTTGCGAGTCTGTCGGCGACATCGTTGTACTTGTCGCCGGAGTGACCTTTTACCTTGTTAAATGAAACTTTTACCGATTTTTTTATTTCGTCATAAAATTGCTTGTAAGAAATTGTGCCGGATTTGTTGGTTTTCCAAACACCCGTACACCATTTTTCGACACCTTCGTAATCGTAATAAATGTCTATTTCTTCTATATGATTGTCAATGCAAAACTGCATTGCGAGTTTTGCACCCTCAATTTCACCCGCAACATTTCTCATTGAGGCGTTTTCGGGATTTGAAAATTTTCGGCTGAATGTCGTTTCTTTCCCCTCATAGAAAATAATAACTCCGCACGCATATTCTTTTGTGGAGATGTTGTAGCTTCCGTCAACATATGCAACGGCGGTGCTTTTTCTTTCTTTCGGTTCATCGAATAAACTGATTTGTTCGTTTTCGCCTAAAAAAGCTTTTGCGTCCTCAAGCTTTGTGAAACTTTTATATTCCGCACCCGAAAAACCGGAAACCTCCTTTTTACATTCGTTCCAAGTGTTAAAAATTCCTGTATGATAGCCGTTTCTGACGGCATAATATTTAGCCATATGTGTAGTCCTTTCAGTTTGTTTACACTATTATATTAAGAAAAAATAATGATTTCAATAAATTTTTTAAAATTTTTTCAAAAAAAGCGGAACTTTTTCGGAAAACATACGTCTAATCTATTGTAAAACATAAAAGCATTGGTTGACATAATCAATTTGACCAAAAAATCCGTGAATTGGACATAGATTTTGTGCTAATTATAAAATTTTGTGAAAAAGATCGGGTTGGCAGAAAAAAGTAGTTGACAACAGCTTTATGAAAGAGTAAAATATTCAGTAGCAGTTTTCGAATAATAGGGTAGAAGCGTTAGTTGAAAATTGTTACCGTAATATGAGTCACAAAACGGCAAAGCAGGTTGTAGCCGAGATGTGACAAGAATTACAGTTTTTTACAACTGTAATACGTCATTGACTTATACACAGTTTGCGTGGTATAATCAATGTGTAATGTAGTTTTGTTATGCAAAGAAGGGTGCATACAAAACATCTAAGGAAACCCTTCACAAACAAAGAATCAAAAAGGGAGGATTTGAGACTATGAATAAGAATCTCAAAAAGGTAATTTCATCAGTTGCTGCTCTTACTATGGTAGCATCTTCAGTTGCCGCTTTCGCAGTTGATTTCCCTGACGTAGAATCTACAGCAAGCTACGCACAGGCTGTTCAAGAACTTTCAGCTCTTGACGTAATCAGCGGTTACGAAGACGGTACATTCGGTCCGGATAAGCTTGTAACAAGAGCTGAAATCACAAAGATGATCGTTGACGCTCTTGCAGAACGTTCATCAGCAGAGGCATCAACAGAATCAACAAAGTTCGCTGATGTTTCAGCAGATCACTGGGCTAAAGGCTACATCAACCAAGGTGTTGCTGACGGTTTCATCGCAGGTATGAGCGATACAGAATTTGATCCTGACGCTAACGTTACATATGTACAGGCTCAAAAGATGCTTGTAAGTGCTATCGGTTACGAAACATATGCACAAGCTCAAGGCGGATGGCCAATAGGCTACAAGACATACGCTGCATCACTTGATATCACAAAGGGTATCTCAGGTATCAAAGACAGCACAGAACTTACAAGAGCTCAGGTTGCTCAAATGATCGACAACGCTATGGACACTCCTCTTTGCGTAATTGCAAGCTGGAAGCCAGAGTGGAACGGTACAAAGACACCTAATCTTGAAACAAGAGACGGTAAAGAAGGCAGAGCATACGAAACTCTATTCACAGAAAAGCATGACGCATACAAAGTATACGGTCGTGTAACAGAAACAAGCAAGACTGGTTCAGTTGATACTGACAAGGTTACATTCCAAGTTGAAAAAGCTGACAACTTCGACGATCAAGAAGTTAAGGCAGATTCACCTGTTTCAGAAGATATGTACATCGGCGATTCAAAGGCTGATAACTACCTAAGAACATATTCTCAGGCACTTATCCAAAAGAATGACGATGATGAATTCACAATTCTTTCAATCGCTGCTGCTGCTGCAAACAAGAGCGTAACAGTTGCTTCAGAAGACTTTGATGAAAACAAGTCAACAGATGAAGCTCTTTACTTCTTCCCAGCAGGTACAACAAAGGGTTCAACAAAGTATCAACTTGATACAACAAACGGCGTTAAAATCTATATCAACGGCGTTGAATCATCAAAATCTATTGCAGAGCTAAGAGATTATCTTGATAAGAACGAAACAGCATCTGTAACACTTCAAAAGGAAACAGAAGTTGGTTCAACAAGCACATCAGCTAAGTATAACACAATCATGGTATCTTCATATGTAACAGCTATTGTTGATGAAGTTATCGACAAGACAAACGAAACATCAGTAAACTTCGATACATATTCATCAGGTATCCAAGCTAAGATGACAGTAAACAAGGATGATGATAACTACACATATTCATTCAAACTTGACGGTAAAGATATCGAAGCTAAAGATCTTCAACCAAACGACGTACTTAACATTGCATACGATACAACAGGTTCATTCAGGGAATCAAGCTTCTATGATGTAATCGTTACAAGAAACGTTGTTGACGGCGTTAAGTGCACAAGCAGAAACGATTCAAAGGGTGAATACACAATCGGCGGTACAAAGTATAAGGCTGCTGAAGGTATGGATATCGATGTTGAAACATCAACAGAATATAGCCTATACCTTGATCACTTCGGCAGAATCGCTAAGGCTGACGAAAACTCAGTATCAAAGAACTACGGCGTATTGAAGAACATCTACAAGAAGGCCGGCGGCGACTACATGGCTCAAATCATTACTAAGAAAGGTACTGAAGAAGAGTACAAAGTAGATAGCGATAAGGTTAATGAATATGCAACATACTTGAAGTATGCTACATTCTATTCAGATGCTAAAAAGGAAAATAAGATAGATACAACAAAAAAAGATTGGCAATCAAAGGTAGTAGCTTTTGATGAACCTAAATATAGCACATCACAACCTAAGTCAGTTGCTTATCCGGAACAGGTTGTAGAATATTCAGTAAGCTCATCTTCAAACAAGATCACAATTAAGAATGGTGGCGTAATCGCTCCAACAGCTGCTGATGCTGAATACAAAGAATCAGGTAACAAGATTGGTTCAGTTAAGATGGCTGACTCAACAGTAATCCTTGACCTATCAGAAGTTGATACAAAGGATTCATATTCAGTTGTTTCATCTCTAAATGACGGTAGCAACTATGTGGCTTACGGTTATGATAAGTCTAAGTCAGACAACACATACAGATTCGTAATCATTACAGAAGGTACATCAAGCGTATTCAATTCAGAAACACAGCTTGCTATCTTCAACGGTAGTGAAGTAATCGACAAAGACGGCGATAAGACAGCTTACAACTTGGTTGTAAACGGTGAAGAAAAGCAATTCGTTCTTGATGATGACGTTGTAATCACAGGTAACGCTGGTAAAACAGTTGCAGAAGACGCATTTGACGAAGGTGACGTACTTGTTTACGCTACTAACTCAGAAGGCTACATCTCAAGAATCTACTCAGTATTCGCTGCTCAGAATGTTCTAAACGGTTCATCATTTGAAGACTTTAGAACTAACGCATTCAAGAAGCAATCATCAGTTCTTGCAGATACAAAGTTCGCTGATCTTCTATCAGATGATGACAACGATGTAAACGTTGTATTCGGTCCTGTTGTTGATAAGAGCGGTAGCAACATCACAATCGGTACAGTTACAACAAATGCTGAGGGTAAGTATGTAGTAAACTATGACGAAGGTCTTGAAGTAAACTACAGCAACGCTAAGATCTACACATATGACTTCGCAGCAAGATCAGATAACTCAAGAGTTCTTCTTGACGAAGGTATTGCATCAACACCTGACGTTAATGCTGCTAAGACAACAGTAGGTGGTCAAGATATTCTTAACCTTGAACACGAAGATGTTATCGACGATGTAGTATTCGCAGTAGTTAGAACTACAGATAAGGACGAAGCTCAAGAAATCTACCTAATCGTTAATAACGACTAATTCTTAAATAAGAATTTTAAAAGAAGCGGTTTATACCGCTTCTTTTTTTTGCTAAAATCTTGCATATGCCATTAATGAATGATATAATAAAACTATTATACAAAACAAATAAGAGGTAAATTATGATTCCTGTTGAAAAAAATAAAGAGTACGTTGCTTGTATAGATTCTGTTTCTTCGGACGGTAACGGAGTTGCGCACATAGACGGTTTTGCGGTTTTCGTACCGCAAACGGTGGACGGCGATAAAATTAAAATGCTTGTTGTCAAAGTGCAGAAAAATTTTGCATACGGTAAGGCGTTGGAAATTATAGAACCGTCGGATAAACGTTGTGAGCCTATGTGCCAACATTATAAAAGGTGCGGCGGTTGCCAAATTCGTCATATAAAGTATGACGCACAGCTCAATATAAAACGTGATATTGTTGAGAATGCGATGCAGAGAATAGGCAAGTTTGAGAATTTTAAGATTGACGGAATTGTCGGTATGGACGTGCCGGAACGGTATAGAAATAAAATGGTTTTTCCTGTCGGAAATGTGTATGGTAAAAATGTTTGCGGTTTCTACGCAATGCGAAGTCATGACATTATTCCGCTTGACGATTGCAGCCTTGGTGATGTAATTAATAGGGAAATAAATGACGCGGTAATTGATTATATGAATGAAAATAATGTCAGTGCATATGATGAAAAGTCGCATAAAGGCATTGTCAGGCGTGTTTTTACACGTAAATCATTTTCTGCAAATGAGATTATGGTTGTCGTTTCCGTTAATGCAAAAAGTTTGCCGAAACGTGAAAAATTGATTTCAAAATTGAGAAAGGTTTCGGATAGAATTGTAAGCATAGTGCTGAATATTAATACTAAGAGAAATAATCTTGTGCTTACGGAGGAAAATGTAATTCTTTGGGGTAAGGATAGGATTTCAGATACACTTTGTGGAGTAAAATTTGATATTTCCCCTCAAAGCTTTTTTCAAGTCAATCCGGTACAGACCGAAAAGCTGTATAGTAAAGCTTTGGAGTATGCGGATATTGATGAAAATACAAGCGTGATGGATATTTATTGCGGTATCGGTACAATTTCGCTGTGTGCCGCTAAAAACGCAAAAAGCGTTGTAGGTGTAGAAATTGTTGAACGTGCAATCGAGGACGCAAAAGAAAATGCAGTGAAAAACGGTATAGAGAACGCAATTTTTTACGCAGACAGCGCAGAAAACATCGTTCCGAAATTGATAGAAAAAGGCGAACGGCCGGACGTGGTTATTCTTGATCCGCCGCGTAAGGGCAGTGATGAATCAACACTCACAGCAATAATTAAAGCACAACCCAAACGTGTAGTGTACGTTTCCTGTAACCCCGCCACCCTCGCCAGAGATGCACGTTTTCTTAACGATAACGGCTATACCATAACCGCCACCACCGCCTTCGACCTGTTCCCGCATACAAGTCATGTGGAAACGGTTTGTTTAATGTCAAAATAACGGAATTTAAACATAAAATTGAATGAATTTTTACAATACAATAATCTTTAAGATTAATTCAATTCCACTCCTATAATTGTTTATAATGTATAAAAAATATTACTATATGTTTGAATATTTTATAGAAGGGTTTTATATGTATTGTAGAAATTGTGGGGAACAAATAGATTCAAATGCTGCTATCTGTGTTAAATGTGGATTTGCAAAGGGGACTGGTGTAAAATATTGCGCGAACTGCGGAAAAGAAGTTGTACCGGGTGCAAATGTCTGCACAAACTGCGGATTTGCTATAGATAATACTCCAAATATTAATCCGGAAACTCAAAAGTCAAAAATGACAGCGGGTCTTTTAGGAATTTTCCTTGGTGGATTGGGTATTCATAATTTTTATCTTGGATATACCGGTAAGGCTATTGCTCAAATTGCATTATCAATCTGTTTCGGTGCAGGAGCTATTTGGGGACTTATTAAAGGAATTATGATTTTGACGGGTAAAATTAATAAAGATGCTAACGGAGTTCCTCTTAAGGAGTAATGAATAAGTTGATGGACAAACAGAGTTTCAAATTAAAATGGGACTCTGTTTTTTTACACAAAGAAAAGCTCGTGGAAAAACCGCTTTTAAAGATGTTATATATGGCGGTAGTACTTACCTTGTTGGCATTTCTCTATATCTCGGGTGTGGGCTGTGTTTGGCGATTCCTTTTTCATTATCCTTGTCCGGGGTGTGGAATAACCCGTGCATGTGTGGCTTTGGTGCATGGTGACTTTAAAGCGGCATTTGAATATAATTATATGTTTATAAGCTTGCCGATTATTTTTGCATATATTCTGTTTGACGGCAGAATATTTAAATCCAAAAAAATTGATTATACAATATTATCAATTATAATGTTTGGTTTTTTAATACATTGGATATTGACTTTATGCAACTAATAAACAATCCCAATGCAATGCATTGGGATTGTTTATTTTTAATCTCTGCTGTCAAGAGGAACATATTCTTTGTGAGGTGCGATACTTTTATATGCGGGACGAATGATTTTACCCGGATTGACAAGTTCCTCAATTCTGTGAGCCGACCAACCTGCAATTCTTGCGATTGCGAACATAGGTGTATACAATTCCATCGGCAAGTCAAGCATACTGTAAACGAAGCCCGAATAAAAGTCCACGTTTGCACTGACGCCTTTATACATTTTGCGTTCACTTGCGATGACCTGCGGAGCAAGTCGTTCAACCCTTGAATACAAATTAAATTCGTCCTCTCTGCCTTTTTCTTTTGAAAGGCTCTCAACGAATGACTTAAAAACATTCGCTCTCGGGTCGGAAAGTGAATAAACCGCGTGACCCATACCGTAAATAAGTCCAGATTTATCGAACGCTTTTTTATTAAGCAAATCAGAAAGATATTGCTCAATCTCTTTATCGTCATTCCAGTTTTTAATATTCTTTTTCATATCCTCAAACATTTGCGTAACCTTAATATTAGCGCCGCCGTGCTTAGGACCTTTCAGCGCACCCAAAGACGCGGCAACAGTTGAATAAGTATCCGTACCGCTTGAAGTGACTACGTGAGTAGTGAATGTTGAGTTGTTACCGCCACCGTGTTCGGCGTGAAGTATCAACGCAATATCAAGAATTCTCGCCTCAAGCTCTGTATATTGACTATCGTTACGCAACATATGAAGTATATTTTCCGCAGTCGAAAGCTCCGGTTTAGGTGCATGAACGATAAAACTGTCGTTTTCATGATAATACTTAAACGCCTGATAGCCGTAAACCGACAACAACGGAAATTGTGCGATTAACTGCAAACACTGTCTTAAAACATTCGGAAGTGACACATCGTCGGCTTTATCATCATAAGCATACAACGTAAGCACACCTCTTGAAAGTGCGTTCATCATATCCTTACTCGGTGCTTGCATGATAATATCACGCACAAATGACGGGGGAATAGTTCGCATATGTGAAAGTGTCTTTGTGAAAATATCAAGCTCATTTTTGTTCGGAAGTTCGCCGAAAAGAAGTAAATATGTAACTTCTTCAAAGCCAAACCTTTTGTCGCGGATAAAACCTTTAATAAGGTCCTCGACATCATAACCGTGATAATAAAGTTTACCGTCACAAGGTTTTGATGATCCGTCAGAGAGTGTATCATAGGCATGAATTTCGCCTATTTCGGTAAGTCCGGCAAGAACACCTTTACCGTTAATGTCTCTCAACCCCCTTTTAACGTCATATTGGGTATATAACTCAGGATTAATGCTTTTATTCTTTTTACAAATTTCAAGCATTTTCATCATTTCGGGAGTAACTTCGATAGGTACAATTTTCTCTCTCATATATATTCCTCCGTTTGTTTTAAATTTAGTATATGAAAAAAATTCGCTCCATATAACTTTATTAATATTATACCAGATATTTGAATATAAAACAACAAAAATTATGTAAACTTATTGTGAATTGTTGATAGGCGTGATATAATAGTAAAAAAAGATGAAAGGATAGATTTTTATGGTATATGTAATGCTTGCGGACGGTTTCGAGGAAGTTGAGGCAATCGAGCCTATAGATATTTTAAAAAGAGGCGATGTTGATGTTACAACAGTCGGTGTAAAGAGCAAGACAGTAACCGGCGCACACGGTATTGAGGTGACAGCCGATATTGAGATTAACGAGGTTGAGCCTGAAAAGATGGAACTTTTAATGTTGCCGGGCGGTATCGGTCACGAAATTCTTGACGCGTCAAACGATGTACACGGACTTTTGAATTATGCGGTTGCAAACCGTATTTATGTATCGGCAATTTGTGCCGCACCGTCAATTTTGGGTAAGAAAATGTTACTTGAGGATAAAAAAGCGACTTGTTTCCCGGGTTACGAAAAGTATCTTTACGGTGCAGATGTAAAGTCGGATAAAGTTGTTGTTGACGGTAAGTTTATAACCGGCAAGGGTGCAGGCGCGGCGGCTGATTTCGGGTTTGCCATGCTGGCTATTCTAAAGGACAAGGAAACTGCCGACAGAGTAAAGGAGACAATGCAGTATTGATTAAGGACGAGATAAGGGAAGATATGCGTGCCAAACGTCGTGCGCTATCTAAGGACGAGGTTAAAATTAAAAGTGATGAAATTCGTCAAAGGCTGCTTGGGGTTGAGCGTGTGAAACAAGCCAAAACAATATGTACGTTCATATCTGCGTTTAAAGAACCTGATACCGTTGAAATAATCAAAGAACTTTGGGAACAGGACAAAAAAATTGTTGTGCCGATAACCGACATTGAGAGCAGTATGTTGTCGCTTTCGTATATAAACAGTATGGACGATATGAAAAAAGGTGCATATGGCATTTTAGAGCCGAAAACGGTACGAAAGGCTGACGAAAATAATATTGACGTTATTCTTGTACCGGGACTTGCATTTGACCGTAACGGCGGAAGAATGGGATTTGGAAAAGGGTATTACGACAGACTGCTTGAAAGCAGCAAATCAGTAAAAATAGGGCTTTGCTATGATTTTCAGATACTTGAAAAAATACCTACGGAAAGTCACGATGTACCGATGAATTTTGTGATAACGGAAAAAGAAATTTTAGAAATCAGGTGAAAGTTATGTTGTTTGATTCTCACGCACATTATAATGATGAGAGGTTTAAAGATGATGTCGATGAAGTGCTGTCGGCGATGAATGAAAATAATGTCGGACTTATTTTAAATTCGTGTTCGTCACTTGACGAGGTGCCGGATATATTTGCGATATGTGAAAAATATCCGTTCGTCTATGCATCGGTCGGAATACATCCGCACGAGGTTTCCGAACTTACCGAGGCGGATATGGATAAGCTGAAGGAATATGCAAAAAATCCGAAAGTTAAAGCGATAGGTGAAATAGGACTTGACTATTTTTATGATTTTTCACCGCGTGATATTCAGCAAAAGTGGTTTGCAAGACAAGTGGACGTTGCACGAGAGCTTAAAATGCCTGTTGTGATACACGACAGAGAAGCGCATAAGGATTGTATGGATATTTTGCGTGAACATAAGGTGAGCGAAGTCGGAGGAGTATTCCATTGCTATGCGGGAAGTGTTGAAATGGCAAAGGAAATACTTGATTGGGGAATGTATATCGCGTTCGGCGGTTCACTTACGTTTAAAAAGTCGGTAAGACCTGTTGAAGTGGCGAAGTATGTACCGCTTGACAGAATTGTTATTGAAACCGATTCGCCGTACCTTACACCGGAACCGCACAGAGGAAAGCGAAACAGTTCGCTTTATATCCACTATGTTGCCGAAAAACTTGCGGCGGTAAAGGGTATTTCTGTTGAAGAAATCGAAAGCGCAACATATGAAAATGCAAAAAAATGCTTTGGAATAAAATAATATAAAAGACAGATTACAAAAAGTAATCTGTCTTTTATATTATTCAGCTGTTTCCGGAGCAGGCTCGTCTTCAATCGCATCATATGCGGCAAGAACCTTGCTTTCGAGCATATTTCTCATATCACTGTTTATCGGATGAGCAATATCTCTGTACTCACCGTCAGGAGTTCTTCTGCTTGGCATAGCAACAAACAGCTTTTCCGGACCTTCAATAACCTTTACGTCATGGACAGCAAACGCATTGTCAAATGTAACAGATGCGACAGCTTTCATTTTTCCTTCGCTGGCTACTTTTTTAATTCTGATGTCTGTAATTTCCATGTTTTTCATCACCTTCCGACAAATTTTACTAATTTAATAATATAGCAATTCGCTCAATTTGTCAAGTGCTTTGCACAGATTTTATGGTGAAAATGGCGAAAAAATTACAAGATACGATTTTTAATTGGGCAAATTTATAAAAAAGGGTTTTCAATTTGTTGATAAAGGTATATAATTAATATATTAATATGAGATACGAGGGGATATATGATGAATAGATTTCAAATGTCTGATATAGATAAGACGGCAAATATACATTTTATCGGTATAGGCGGAATAAGTATGAGCGGGTTGGCACAAATTGTGCTTAAAGACGGCTACGGCGTTTCCGGCTCGGACTGGAATAAGAGTGCTATAACCGAAAAGCTTGAAAATATGGGTGCGGATATTGTGTACGGTCACGGTGCCGTTAACGAGGACGGCATAAATAAGGCATCGCTTGTCGTATATACGGCGGCGGCAAAAGCCGATAATCCCGAAATTGTGCTTGCAAAGGAAAAGGGCATTCGCCTTATAGACAGAGCCGAATTTTTGGGTGCGATAATGAAAAATTACAAGCACGCTGTCGGCGTAAGCGGAACGCACGGTAAAACCACGACAACATCAATGCTTGCACACGCACTTATCGGTGCAAATCTTGACCCTACAATCAGCGTAGGCGGTGAGCTTGATTTAATCGGCGGAAATATCAGAACGGGTAAATCGGATTATTTTGTTACAGAGGCTTGTGAATACACAAACAGCTTTTTGAAATTTTATCCTACAATCGCCCTTATAACAAATGTTGAGGAAGATCATCTTGACTTCTTTTCGGGAATTGACGAAATAATCGCAAGTTTCAGACAGTTTGCGTACTTGACAAAGGATATAGGTTATGTCGTTGCAATGGGCGGAGATAAGAATGTTCAAAAAGTGCTTGAAAACGCAGATGACCTTAACATAATCACTTACGGAATGGAAAGCAAGTTTGATTATTACCCTGAAAACATTGTGTATCACGCAGGTTTTCCGAGCTTTGACGTTATGAAAAACGGTGAAAAGGTTTGTCATATAAAACTTAATGTCCCGGGCGAACACAATATTTTAAATTCGCTTGCCACGGTTGCGGTATGTAATCTTATGGGCGTTGACGCGGAAACTGCCGCAAAGGGGATTGAAACATTTAAAGGTACGCACAGACGTTTTGAGAAAAAAGGATTTTTAAACGGTGCGGTTGTGATTGACGACTATGCACACCACCCGACAGAAATAAAAGCGACACTTCACGCGGCACAAAAATTCCCGCACAATAAAGTTTGGTGCGTGTTCCAGCCACACACTTTCTCACGAACAAGAACATTGTGGGACGAATTTGTCGGTGCGTTTGATGATGCGGATGAATTGATTTTGACACATATATATGCTGCACGTGAAAAGTTTGACGGTGTTACAAAACCTGAAAATCTTGCGGAGGATATTAAGAAACGCGGAGTAAATGCACAGTATATCGATAAATTCGAGGATATTGCCGAGTTTTTGAAAAAGAACGTCAAAGAGGGCGATATTGTATTTACAATGGGTGCAGGTGATGTTGTTAATATAAATAAGTTAATCGTTGAGTAACAAAAAAGACGACTGAGAAGTCGTCTTTTTTGTTGCCTCCCCTTGAGGGGAAGTGTCACGAGGTACGAGTGACGGAGAGGGCTTTACTTCGCCACAGGTATTTTAACGGTAAATTCCGTATATTCATTCTTTTTTGAGTAAACCTTAATACTGCCTTTGCAAGCGGTTGTGATAGCTTTTGCTATTGCAAGACCAAGCCCGTAACCGCCACTTTCTCTTGCTCTTGACTTGTCCTCACGATAGAAACGTTCAAATATTTGTTCTTGTGCGTCCTCAGAAATTCCGACACCTGTATTTCTGACTGTCAATACCGCATCAGATGATTCGTGAGTAAGAGTTATATTAATATCGCCGGATTTCGGTGTGTATTTGACTGCGTTGTCAAGAAGTATCATAACAAGCTGTTTAATCTGTTCGGTCGAGCCGTTTACGAATAAATCGGGAGTGATGTCGTAAGTAAGGTTTACGTTGTTTTCAAAAATGACTGCCTCCATAAGAAGTATAACGCTTTCGGCTGCCTCCGAAAATGAAACCTTGCTGAAAATCACGTTTCTGTCGTCGTGGTCAATTCTTGCGAGATAAAGTAGGTCATTTGTGAGTTTTGTCATTCTTTCAGTCTCTGTTTTAATGTAATCAAGCCATTTTTTTTCTTCGCTTATAGTGTTTTCCTGATGTGACAGAAGTACGTCAACATTTGTGTTAATTGTTGTAAGCGGTGTTTTCAGTTCGTGTGACGCGTCTGCGACAAACTGTTTTTGCTTGTTGTACGATTCTTCAACCGGCTTGATTGAACGGTTTGCGGACGACAGACTGATTAAAAATGCTGCCGTAAGTGCAACTACGCCGACTAAAAGAAGTATCAAAAATAAATTTCTAAGCATTGCGTGTTCGGCTTGACATTCCGTAAATGCAATTATAAAACCTGTATCAAGCGGTACAACTTTGTATGACCAGTAACCGTTTGACGAACGGATTTGTCCTTTGTCCTCCGAACCGTAAATAATGTCGTTTATTTTGTCTGTATAAAAATCTTCGGTTAAATCAAACGGTGCGTTGACTTTTTCAATATTGCCGTCCGTATCGGTTGTAACAGTGAATGTAAGCGAAAATTCCTGCTTTTGTTTGTCGCTTTTGCTTATATTGTCCGCATTTGGGTCGACTGTATTCGGATTGGGCGGTACATCGCCGTTTTGGTCGGGCGGTACATCGTCAATCGGCTTTTGCATATTGTCTTTCTGCCGCGGATTGTGGTTGGGACGAATAAATTCAATCGCTCTGTCAAGTTTTTGCGATATGCTTTTGTTTACGTTTTGAGCCGTCATAATATAAATAACGGAAAAACTCGATAAAACAAGTGCCGCAATTATGAGCGTGTTTATTATAAGAAGTTTATTTCTAAGTTTTTTAAACATACCCAAGTCCCCCTATTCGCTTAAAGTGTAGCCGACACCTCTTACGGTGTTAATGGACACCTTTGAATGTACGAACGCAAGTTTTTTGCGGAGAAATGATATATATACTTCAACGTGATTGGATTCAGCCTCAGAATCAAAACCCCATAATTTTTCTATAATCTGTTCCTTTGAACAAACCATTTCTTTGTGTAACATTAAATGTTCAAGCAGTTCGCTTTCTTTTAATGTAAGAGTTATTTCCGACGCACCTGCCGTCAGCTTTAATGAAGAAGTGTTAAGAGTTATATCACCGTATGAAATAGTATTTGTGTTTGCTACTATTTCACCGCGTCTGCGGCCTAATGCTCTTATTCTTGCAAGCAGTTCTTCGGTGTTAAACGGCTTTGCGAGGTAATCGTCAGCACCGCTGTCAAGTCCGAGAACTTTATCGGAAATTTCATTTTTTGCGGTAAGAAGTATAACAGGTGTGTCAAAACCCTCCGAACGCAAGGTTTTTAAAACGGTTATACCGTCCGTTTTGGGTAACATTATATCAAGGACAATAACGTCATATATACCGCTTAATGCATCGTCAAGTCCTGTTTCACCGTCGTTTGCAACGTCAACGGTGTAATTGTTTTTCTTTAATATATGTGACAAAGCCTCCGATAAATGAAGCTCGTCCTCCACAACAAGTATTCGCATTCGCTCACCCTCTTTTATCATTTTATATCTATATTATAGCATAGTTTTCTTAAATGTACCTTAATTTAAAAATTTTTTTTACGTATTATTATAGTAGAAATTTTATCGGAGAAAAGTTTTTTGAAATTAATTTTACATTTTAAGGTTTATTTAAGGATTATACCGTACAATGAAATCAACGAAAGGATAAAAGAGGAGATGAGGACTTATGGCAATAGAGATTTTTAATCGTTACGAGCATAAATATAAGCTCGACACGAAAACTTTTAATAAGGTTTTGGAGATTATGGATGAGCATATGGAACTTGATTCGCATTGCGGCGAACATTCGCTTTATACCATAGCAAATATTTATTACGACACGAAAGACAATTCTCTTATAAGAGAGTCGCTTTCAAAACCGGCATATAAGGAAAAGTTAAGACTTCGTTCTTACGGTGTACCGGATATGGATTCAAAGGTGTTTCTTGAAATAAAGAAGAAATACAGAGGGCTTGTGAATAAACGCCGTACAACATTGGAACTTGGAGAGGCATATGATTTTATTGAAACAGGAGTGAAACCGGAATTACAGGATTATATGAACGGTCAGGTTTTGAATGAACTTGAATATTGCCTTAATTTGTACGACCTTGAGCCGAAAGTCTATATCGCATATGACAGATTGGCTTATTTTGAAAAAGGCAATGACGATTTGAGAATATCGTTTGATACAAACATTCGTACAAGAAGAAGTGATTTATTGCTGGAGTCGGGCGACCACGGAAAAAGACTTTTAGACAGTGACGTGTGGCTTATGGAAATAAAAACAAGTTTGGCAAAACCGTTGTGGCTTTGCGAAATGCTTTCGGAATTTGAAATTCGTTCATCAAGTTTTTCAAAATACGCTACGGAGTACAAAAATATGATGGCAAGACAAAAGGAAATGCCGAAACAAAAAATATTCGTATTCGGAAATCAAAAACAAGCAGTATAATATAGGAGGATAAAAGAGAATGGATAATTTAATAAATTCAATAACATCAAAATCGGATTCAGGCATAACGCTAACCTTGTCTATGGCAATAGTCGCAATGGCAGCGGCACTTATATTCGGACTTGTTATAAGTCTTACATATATGGGTACACATAAAAATAAATATCAGCAGAGTTTTGCGATTACTCTTACAATGCTGCCGATAATTTTGACGGTTATAATTTTGTTTGTGGGAAGTAACGTGGCGAGAGCATTTTCTCTTGCGGGAACATTGTCGATTATTCGTTTCCGTTCGGCACCCGGCGATCCGGAGGATATAGGATATATTTTTTTTGATATTGCGGCAGGTCTTGCGTGCGGTGTAGGTCTTTACGGATACGGAGCATTGTTTGTTTTATTGCTTTGCCTGTTTATGATTGTGATTTCAAAAATCAAATTCGGTAAGCCTAATACAACGGCTAAAAATTTGAAAATTACCATTCCCGAAAATCTTGATTACGAGGGCATATTTGATGAAATAATCAAGAAATACTCAAAAGATTATACATTACAAAAGGTCAGAACAACAGATTTGGGCTCGCTGTATGAACTTACATATTCGGTTAATATGAATAAAGATGCCGATGAAAAGAAGTTTATTGACGAATTAAGATGCAGAAACGGCAATTTGAATATTGTATTGTCACTTGCCGCAACAGAGTTTTACGGAAAATAAAGGTTTAATAATATCCGACTGTTTTAACAAGAAATTAATCTCCCCCCTATACAGTTAAGACAGAGGATATATTAAAACGGATAATAGGGTTGGAAAAAAGTTTAAATTTTTCTAAAAAAGACTTGCAAAGTGTTTTGCAGTATGCTATAATATATTTGTAGAAAGAAATTACATTCTACCCTTTTATCCTATACATAGCAAAATGAAAAGAGCACTTATTTAGGTGCTTTTTTCATTTTTTTTTGATAAATTTTTCTTTATGGGGTAAGCTAAAAAAAAGGAGAGTGGCTTAACTATGGCAGGAATAATTTTCAGTATAATAGCGGGTGCGTCAATGAGTATACAGGGTGTTATGAATACACGTCTTTCGGATAAAATAGGAATATACGAATCAAACGCATTTGTTCAGGGAACGGCATTTTTATTGTCGCTTATTGCGGTGTGGATAATGGGCAAAGGCAGTTTTAAAGGTATAGCGGACGTGAATAAATTCTATCTTTTGGGCGGTGTACTGGGGATAATTATAACCGTAACGGTTATGCTCGGTATAGGCAAATTAAGTCCTACGGTGGCAATTTCAATTATATTGATTTCGCAGCTTTTCGTTGCGGCGTTGATTGACGCATTCGGTCTTATGGGAAGCGAAAAGGTTGCGTTTACTTGGAATAAATATATCGGAATGGCACTTATGATAGGCGGTGTGCTGTTGTTTAAATGGAAATCATAAAATATCACAACTAATTCTACGTTAATATTATGTAAAAAAAACTGTTTTTTATTGCAAACGTAATACAAAATATGATATAATTTTTTTTGCATTTATGCGAAATAAAATTTATTTAAAATTTATCGGGAGGTAGAGAATTGAACAAAAATATTATTAGTCTTGAAAACATTGCCGTTTCCTTTGACGGTGAGAAGATTTTAAACGACATCAATCTTGACATTAAGGACAAAGAATTTGTAACGTTTCTCGGCCCATCGGGCTGCGGAAAGACAACCACACTTAGAATTATAGGTGGGTTTTTAAAGCCTGACAGCGGTATTGTCAGGTTTGACGGTAAGGAGATTAATAATATACCTCCTTATAAACGTAATGTTAATACGGTGTTTCAGAGATACGCGCTTTTTCCTCATTTGAATGTGTATGATAATATTGCATTCGGATTGAAGATAAAGAAATTTTCTGATAAGGAAATTCAAAAGCGTGTCGGAGCAATGCTGGAGCTTGTAAACCTTAAAGGTTTTGAAAAACGCTCAATCGACAGACTTTCCGGCGGTCAGCAGCAGAGAGTTGCCATTGCAAGGGCACTTGTCAATGAGCCGAAGGTGCTTCTTCTTGACGAGCCTTTGGGCGCACTTGATTTGAAGCTTAGAAAAGATATGCAGATTGAATTAAAGCGTATTCAGCAAAGCCTTGAAATTACGTTTATATATGTAACACACGACCAGGAGGAGGCTCTTACAATGAGTGATACGGTCGTGGTAATGAATAACGGTGATATTCAGCAAATCGGTTCTCCGGTTGATATATATAATGAGCCTAAAAACGCATTCGTTGCCGACTTTATCGGTGAAAGCAATATCCTAAACGGTATGATGGTTAAGGATTTGCTTGTTGAGATAAACGGTCACAGATTTGAATGTGTTGATACGGGATTCGGTGAAAATAAACCTGTTGACGTTGTTATACGTCCTGAGGATATTCAGCTTGTTAAGCCTGACGATTCACACATTTCGGGTGTTGTGCAGTCTGTCACGTTTAAGGGTGTGCATTATGAAATGCTTATCGAGGCTTATGACCACGATTGGCTTGTACATTCGACAAAGGCGGCAGAAGTGGGAAGTACGGTCGGTATAAAGTTCGATCCGTATGACATACATATTATGCACAAGATGAACGATTAAGGAGGTAGAGATGATGAAAAAACTTGTTTCCGCTCCTTATCTTTTGTGGATGGCGATATTTATTATTGTTCCGCTTATAATGGTGGCATACTTTGCTTTAACCGATACAAACGGAGCATTTACGCTTGACAATCTTGCGGCGGTGTCGCAGTATTCAAATATATTTATTCGTTCAATATGGCTTGCGGCGGTCGCGACGGTGATATGTTTTATCATAGCGTATCCGCTTGCACTGATACTTGCCAATACGGATAAAAGCTATCAAAGTACGGTGCTTATGATAGTAATGCTCCCAATGTGGATGAACTTTCTTTTGAGAACGTACGCATGGATGACACTTTTGGGCAATAACGGACTTATTAACAGCTTTTTTGGGCTTTTCGGACTTGGTCCGTTTAAAATGCTGAATACATCGGGTGCGGTTGTGCTTGGTATGGTTTATAACTATTTGCCGTATATGATACTTCCGCTTTATACTGTAATGGAAAAGATAGATAAAAGCGTTATTGAGGCGGCTCACGATTTGGGCTGTAACAATGTAAAGACTATGTTCAAGGTTGTTGTACCGCTGAGTATGCCCGGAATAATGTCGGGTATCACAATGGTGTTTGTGCCGGCAATCAGTACATTTATCATTTCAAGAATGCTCGGCGGCGGTTCTAACCTGCTTATCGGTGACCTTATAGAAATGCAGTTTCTCGGAAATTCGTATAATCCGAACTTAGGTGCGGCAATTTCGCTTGTGCTTATGGTTATCATTCTGCTGATTATGACAATACTTAATCAGTTTGATGATGATGAAGATAAGGTGCTTATGTAAGTTTATAAGAAAGGACGTGGGATTTAATTGAAAAAATTATCAAAGGTCTATATGGCTCTTGTTTTATTGTTCCTGTATATACCGATTTTTGTGCTTATCGTGTTTTCGTTTAACGTAACAAAAAGCCGTTCGGTGTTTTCGGGATTTACATTTGATTGGTACATAAAGCTGTTTCATAACGGACTTATAATGAAATCGCTTTTAAATACAGTAATAGTTGCGACAGTTGCGTCAATCGCCGCGACAATTCTCGGTACTGCGGCGGCAATCGGTATAAACAATATGAAAAAACTGCCGCGAACGATTGTTATGCAGGGTACGAACATTCCTATTATTAACCCCGAAATCGTTACGGGTGTTTCGCTTATGCTTTTGTTCGTGTTCTTTGCGGCAAGAATGAATTTTGAATTTGGCTTTGTGACGCTTATCATAGCACATATCACGTTTGACGTGCCGTATGTAATTCTGAACATAATGCCTAAATTCAGACAGATGAATCCGCATCTTTACGAAGCGGCACAGGATTTGGGGTGCAGTCCCGTTTCGGCATTTTTCAAGGTTGTTTTGCCTGAAATATTGCCGGGTGTAATTTCGGGATTTTTGATGTCGTTCACATTTTCGCTTGATGATTTTGTTATCAGTTACTTTACAAGCGGTGCAACGTCCCAAACATTGCCAATTACGATTTATTCAATGACAAGACGTAAGGTAAGCCCTGAAATAAACGCACTTTCAACAATAATTTTTGTAATCGTGGTTATAGTGCTTGTTGTTAAGAATGTAATTGAGCGTAGAAATGCGGTAAAGCGAGGTGTTAAATGATGAAAAAATTTATACTTGCTTTAATTTCAATGTCGCTTTTGCTTGCAAGCGGTTGTGCGCATATTGAGGAATACGATACGGAGGAAACGGCAGATACGGAAGAAACAACGGAAGTACAAACTGTAACGGTTGATAATCCCGAATACTATACGCGGTTTAAGAATGACGGCATATCAATAAACGTGTATAACTGGGGTGAATATATTCCTGACGGAAGTGAGGAGGGTGTACTTAACTTAAACGCCGAATTTACAAAGCTTACGGGCATAACGGTAAATTACAGTACATATGCCACGAATGAGGAGCTTTACGCAAAGTTGAAGGGCGGCGGCTCGACTTATGATATTATCATTCCTTCAGATTATATGATTTCAAGAATGATAAAAGAAAATATGCTTGAACCGCTTGATAAGTCGAATATTCCGAATTTTGCAAATATAATGGATAAGTTTAAGAGCTCGGAATATGATCCCGGCTCAAAGTATTCCGTGCCGTATACATGGGGAACGGTCGGAATTATCTATGATACGACTGTTGTAGATGAGGAGGATATTGGCTGGGATATTCTTTGGGACGAAGATTATTCGGGCAGAATATTGATGTTCGATAATCCGCGTGACGCATTTGCGATTGCGGAAAATATGCTTGGATATTCGCTTAATACTGAAAACAGCGAAGAACTTGAAAAAGCGGCAGAAAAGCTGAAAGAACAGAAAAAAGTTGTTCAGGCGTATGTAATGGACGAAATATTTGATAAGATGGGTGCGGGTGAGGCAATAATAGCACCGTATTACGCAGGTGACGCTGTAACGCTTATGGACGAATATGAGGACCTTGGTTTTGTAATTCCCGACAGCGGTACAAACTTGTTTATAGATGCGGTTTGTATTCCTAAGGGCTGCAGAAATAAAGAGGCGGCGGAAATGTATATTAATTTCTTGAATGAGCCTGACGTTGCATATGCGATTGCAGATTTTATCGGATATTCAACTCCAAACCAAAAAGCATATGAAATGCTTGATGATGAAGTGAAAAATGACGGTATATCTTATCTTGATGATGATTATATCGAGGAAAAAACGACTGTTTTCTGTAATCTTTCAGATGAGGCAAATCAGAAAATGCAGACGCTTTGGACTGATATGAAGTCGTCAGAAGAACAAACACCGAATAAAGTGATAGTTCCGGCATTTATGTCAGTGTGCGTCATTGCGTCATTGATTATATTAATAAGAAGATATATTAAAAAGAAGAAAGATATGTTTTAATAAACGGCGACCGCTGGTCGCCGCTACGAGGTAGTAGTGGCGGTCATCGGCCGCCCTTTTGACTTATATATATTAATATGCTATAATTATATATAAGTTTAAATTAAGGGGATAAAAAAATGATACTTGCAATAGACATTGGAAATACAAACATAGTGGTAGGATGTTGTAAGGACAACAAAGTTTCGTTTGTGGAACGAATTTCTACAAATCACACTGCAACGGAGCTTGAATATGCTGTTTCGATAAAGACGATTTTGGAGCTTTACAACATTGATTTTTCTGAAATTGACGGTGCGATAATATCATCGGTTGTTCCTACTGTCACAATCACTATGAAAAGAGCGATAAAGAAAATTACAGGCTGTGAGGCAATGATTATCGGACCGGGTATAAAGACGGGTTTAAGCATTGTTATAGACAATCCCGCACAACTCGGCAGTGACTTGGTTGTTGACGCGGTTGCGGGAATACATGAATACGGTGCACCGATTATAATATTTGACCTCGGCACCGCAACGACTATTTCGGTAGTCGATAAGAATAACAACTACATCGGCGGTGTTATAATGCCGGGAATGGGTATTTCGCTTAACGCAATGGTAAGCGGTACGTCGCAACTTCCGAGAATTAGCCTTGAAGAACCGAAAAAGATTATCGGCTCAAATACCGTTGACTGTATGAAAAGCGGTATATTGTACGGTACTGCGTCAAGTATGGACGGAATGATTGAGCGTATCAAGGAAGAAATCGGTGAGGCGAAAGTTGTCGCAACAGGCGGACTTGCAAGTACGGTTGTTCCGCATTGTAAAAATGACATAATTCTTGATGACGAACTTTTGCTTAAAGGACTTATGATAATATATAATAAAAACATTTAATTTCAATAAATTCCCACTTGTAGAATAGCAGAATATGCACAAAATATTAACATAATTTAATGGAAAGCGGGGAAGAGAATTTGAAGAATAATAAAGTTTTTGAAGTTCTGCAACGCGTCGGCAGGTCGTTTATGCTGCCGATTGCAATTTTGCCTGTTGCAGGACTTTTTCTGGGTATAGGAAGTTCTTTCACAAATGAAACAATGCTTAAAGCATACGGTCTTTACGGCATAATGGGACCGGGAACGATAATTCACGGCATTTTAACGGTTATGAGTGCCGCCGGAAGTATCGTTTTTGATAATTTGCCGTTGCTTTTTGCAATCGGTGTTGCAATCGGTATGGCGAAACGTGAAAAAGAAGTCGCCGCACTTGCGAGTGTTATTGCGTTTTTTATTATGCACACTGCCATAAGTGCGTTGATTTCCGTAAATTATGCCGGCGGCGATATGAGTATGGACGCAATGGAACAGGCTGTTGTGAATTTGGAGCAAAATCTCGGTCTGAGCGGTGCAACGTCAATGGTACTTGGTATATATACGCTTAATATGGGCGTGTTTGGCGGTATTATAGTCGGACTTGGTACGGCGGCACTGCACAACAGATTTTACAAAATACAACTTCCGCAAGTGCTGTCATTTTTCGGCGGTACAAGATTTGTGCCGATAATATCGGCGGTGGTGTTTTTGCTTGTCGGAATACTTATGTATTTTATTTGGCCGTATATTCAAAAAGTTATTTCAATGCTTGGAAATCTCGTACAGAATACGGGCTATATCGGTACACTGATTTACGGAATAATCGAACGTGCGTTAATACCGTTCGGACTTCATCATGTATTCTATATGCCGTTTTGGCAGACGAATGTCGGAGGCTCAATGGAGATTGCGGGTCAGACAATAAACGGTGCACAAAATATATTCTTTGCACAGCTTGCCGACCCTAACACAACGAAATTTTCCGTTGACGCAACGCGTTTTATGGCAGGTAAATTCCCGTTTATGATGTTCGGTTTGCCGGGTGCGGCACTTGCAATGTACAGATGTGCCAGAAACGAAAAGAAAAAAGTTGTCGGAGGACTTTTGCTTTCGGCGGCATTGACGGCATTTTTGACAGGTATAACAGAGCCGCTTGAATTTACATTCTTGTTCGTTGCACCGATTTTGTATGTTGTGCATTGTGTGCTTGCAGGTATCTCGTTTATGCTTATGCATATATTCGGTGTCGGAGTCGGTATGACGTTCTCGGGCGGACTTATAGATATGACTCTTTTCGGTATAATGCAAGGTAATGCAAAAACTCATTGGCTTTATATCGTGCTTGTCGGTATTGTGTATTTCTTCGTTTATTGGGGTGTATTCACGTTCCTTATAAAGAAATTTAACTTTAAAACTCCGGGTCGTGAGGCGGATAATGAGGAAACAAAGCTTTATACGCGTTCAGATGTGAATGCGAAAAAAAGCGGAAAGACAGATATGACGTCTGTTTTGATTTTAAAAGGACTTGGAGGTAAAGAAAATATCGCCGATATTGACTGTTGTGCAACAAGACTTCGTATTACGGTGCATAACAGTGACGCGGTCAGCGAGGATATTTTAAAACAAAGCGGTGCGGCAGGTGTAATTAAAAAGGGTAACGGTATACAGGTTATTTACGGCCCGCGAGTAACGGTTATAAAGTCGCATTTGGAGGACTTTATGGAAAGTAAGGAAAGCGTCGATTTAAGCGGTTATGGTGTGGCGGATAATGAAATACAAACTGAAAAAGAAACTGCACCGAAAGCAGACGGAACGGAAATATTCCTTTCATCTCCGATAAGAGGAAAAGCAGTACCGCTTGAAAAGGTTGATGATGAGGTATTCTCTGCCGGAATACTCGGACAAGGTATTGCGATTGAGCCGAGCGAGGGTAAGGTTTTTGCACCGGTTGACGGTGTGGTTGAAAACATTCCGAAAAGTAAGCACGCTATCGCAATAACTGCGGATAATGATGCAAATATTTTAATTCATGTCGGTCTTGATACAGTTGAACTTGACGGTAACGGATTTGACGTAAAAGTCGCAAACGGTGCAAAAATCAAAAAAGGCGACTTGCTTATGACGTTTAATTTAAGCGGAATAAAGAAACAGGGCTATAAAATGATAACGCCTATGGTAGTTTGTAATGCAGATGAATTTGCGGAATTTAAAACCGTTGCCGACGGTGATGTGAATGTCGGTGATGATGTGATAAGAATAGTCAGATAACAAAAAGGACGGTTTTAAAACCGTCCTTTTTGAATATCGAATATTTTGCACATTCCGAACAATTTATCGGATTCTGAATTAGTCTATCTTAACTGTCCAACCGAACTCGTCTTTTATTTTGCCCCATTGAATACCTGTAAGAGTATCATAAAGCATATGAGTAACTTCGCCGATTTCGCCGTTGTTTACAGGCATTACAAGGTCACCGTACTTAAGTTCGCCGATAGGTGAAATAACAGCGGCAGTACCTGTACCCCAAGCTTCTTCAAGCTTACCTGCTTTGAATGCCTCAACAAGTTCATCGATTGAAATACGACGTTCTGAAACTTTGTAACCCTTTGACTGAAGAAGTTCAATAATTGACATTCTTGTAATACCGCCAAGAATTGAGCCTACAAGAGCAGGAGTAACAACTTCGCCGTCAATTTTGAAGAATACGTTCATTGAACCAACTTCTTCAACGTACTTTCTTTCAACACCGTCAAGCCATAGAGTTTGAACATAACCTTGTTCAGCGGCCTCTTCCTGACCTTTTAGAGAAATGGCATAGTTAGCGCCGGCTTTTGTGAAACCTGTACCGCCGATTACGGCACGAACATACTTCTGTTCAACGAAGATTTTAACAGGTGCGATACCTTGCGGATAATATGCTCCGACCGGTGAAAGAATAATTGCAAATGTAAGGTGCTTTGCAGGGTGAACACCAACTTGTGCGTCAGTAGCGAATATGTAAGGTCTGATGTAAAGTGAAGTACCGTCAAGTGAAGGTACCCAGTCCTTATCTACTTCTACAAGTGTTTTGATTGCCTTTATAGCAAATTCTTCATCTATCTTAGGAATGCAAAGACGATCACACGAAACGTTCATTCTTGCCATATTCTTATCAGGACGGAAAAGTTGAATTGAACCGTCAGCTGTACGATAAGCCTTCATACCTTCAAAGATTTCCTGTGCATAGTGAAGTACCATAGCGGCAGGATCAAGTTCAAACGGACCGTAAGGGACGATTCTTGGGTTGTGCCAACCCTCTCCCTCGTCATAGTTCATAATGAACATATGGTCGGTATAATATTGACCAAAACCAAGCTTTGATTCATCAGCAGGCTTTTGTTTTGGAGTAGTTGTTTTTGTGATTGAGATTTCCATTGTAAACGCTCCTTTTATTTTTCATACATAAACAAAATTTGTTTATCACATTATATTATACCGCTTTTTTTTAGCGTTGTAAAGTAGTATAGTGTATTTTTGCGACATTTTTTATAAATAAAATTACAATATTGTACCAATATAAAAGGACAAAGTTAAAACAGCTTTGTCCTTAGAATCTTATGATAACAAATTATAAAGTCTGACGATTGTTGCAACGGCTTGTTCAACAGTATACTGACCTTGCGGATTAAATTCTTCCTCCGTAATACCTGTCATTATACCGTATTCGTTCGCCCAAGTTACAAAGAATTTTGCCCAAGGGGAGATTAAATCTGTGTCGCTGTATGTAAGGCTTGTTTCTGTTCCGATCCACATATACATTTCCGCAACTTTACATAGCAGTGTTGCCGCCTCTTCACGTGTTATTGTGCCGTCAGGGTCGAAATGTGATTCGTCTTTACCGTTTACAATGCCGAGTGCGTAAAGTATGTTGACGGAATCGTCAGCGTTGTTACAATCGACAAAGTAATTTTTTAGATACGGCTTGTTTTGGTCTTGCATATACTTGTCAAGTGACGAGTAATTTTCTTTCACGCAAATTAGATTTGCAAGCAATATACAAAATTGTTCACGTGTAATATTTTCAGAATAGTTGCCTGTAAATTCATACGGCAAAATATTTTTGCTTGCCGCCTCTCTTGCAAAAGGCTGTGCCCAAGGTGATGACGGAAGTTTCAAAAAGTCGTTTGACGTAACGCGGTGTATTTCCTCACCGTTCACCTTTTCTTCCGCATCGCGGTACATACTGTCAAGATAAAGCAATTTTTCTGTATTTGCCTTATTTAATTTGTAGCAAACGTAATTGTTGCTTCCGTACATACCAATCTGCAAACCCGAATTAAGCATATAGCTCTTTACGCCGTCATTTGTGTAGATGTTTACGGAAATACCGCGAAATGGGGTAGGGTTTATCTTTCTGTAAACAGTCATATCTTGAATTGTTGAGTAAAATTCGTTTATTTCGTCTTTTGTGAGGTCGGTATATTTGCCCTCGGCAATATCCGAAACCGTTATACGCGTTATTTCATCGGCGTTAAAAACTCCGAGTGCGTCAGAAAAAGTCATATTTTCCGGCAAATCAACCACATTATATGCGTGTGCGGTAAGTGCAAGCATAAGAAGCAGTACAGTCGGAACAATAATTTTAAATAATCGTTTAATTTTAATCACCTCCGTTTAGAAAACGCAGTAAGTGTCCATATATTCCTTCATTTTTGTAAGAATATCGCCGTATGAACCGTCTTGCTTCAGATATTCGTAAATATCCTGAACAGTAATAATAGCGTGTACGTTAATTCCGAAATCCTCCATAACTTCCATAATGGTTGTCTTTTCAGGATTTTGACCTACTTCACATCGGTTTACGGAAATAAACATATCTTTAACTTCTACATTTGCGGCATTTTTTAGTATCGGCATAGTTTCTCTTACGGCTGTACCGGCTGTTATAACGTCCTCAATAATGATAACTTTGTCGCCGTCCTGTGGCTTGTAGCCTACAAGTGAACCGCCTTCACCGTGGTCTTTTTCTTCTTTTCTGTTGAAGAAATAAGGCTTGTCGATTTTGTATTCGTTGTAAAGTGCACCTGCGGCGGCAGTTGCAAGAGGGATACCCTTGTAAGCCGGACCGAACATACAGTCAAAATTATCACCGCAGTTTTCCTTTATAAGTGCGGCATAGAACTTGCCGAGTGTGGCAATTTGCTTGCCTGTACGGAAGTTACCTGTGTTTACGAAATAAGGTGTGTTTCTTCCGCTCTTTGTTACGAAATCGCCGAAACGAAGAACATCAGATTCCATCATAAATTCAATAAATTCTTTTTTCTTTTCTGTAAGCATAATTTTTCCTCCTAAAATTAATCTCTAAAATAAAGATTTCTCAATTTTTTCAAAGTGCGTTTTTCCATTCGCGACACCTGCATTTGAGAAATACCCATTATTTCTGAAATTTCCTTTTGACTTTTTTCGTCATAGTAACGATATTCAATAAATTTGCGTTCATCGGCGGAAAGTCGACTCATACAATATTTAATAAAATCCTTGTCCTCTATCATAAGAAAATTGCTGTCCTCAATGCCGATAAGGTTTGAGAAATTCAATTCACCGTCTGCATATGCCTCGTATTCAAGTGACTTTATAAATGATGTATCACCTACTTCGTAGACATTCTCAAGTAGTTTTTCGGGAATGTTGAGTATTCTTGCAATTTCCTCTTGCGAAATTTCGCTTGAAACACGCTTGATTTTTTCCGCTTTATAGAATATTTCATAAAGACGTCTTGGGATACGGATAAAGTTGCCTTTATCTCTGAAATACTTGCGTATTTCGCCCATCACCGTAGGGGTTGCATATGTGGCGAATTTAACGCCTTTGTCAGGGTCAAAACGCTCAACCGCATATAAAATTCCCATACATGCGACTTGAAATATATCGTCATATTCAACACCGCGGTTGATAAATTTACGTGAAAGAATTTCGGCTATATATATGTAAGAAGAAACGATTTCGTCACGAAGGGCGATGTCGCCTGTTTCTCTGTATCGAGAAAACATTTCATATTCTGTTGTTTTAATTTCGGGTTTGACGACTGCCAATAAAAACCCTCCTTCGTGTGATTTATTTTACAAGTGCCTCAGCAACGGCGATTGAGTCATCGTGTGCCTGAGTATTTTTTTCGTCATCTTTGTAATTGCGGCGAATAAGAATGTATAGGTCGTCACAGTAAATGCCATTGTCTTTTAAAAGCCGGCTGTCTTTTAGATTTACCGCATAACCTTTGCCGTCAGCGGCTTTAACGACTTTGTCGGAAGACGAGTCTATAAAACTGTCAGTGCAGTCATAAATTTGGTCTACAACTTCTTTTTGCATTTGAGCGTCTACGTTAGCCTTGTCCATAAGATAAATAAATGAACAGTCGTCCGTAAACGTTAAGTCGAGCTTTGTTTGAATAGCATAGTCGTATTCTTCGCTGCCTGCATTGTCCGCAAAAACGAGTGTGCTTAGAAGTACTGAATTTTCGCCGTTTCCGTCAATGTCGCTTATACGTTCGGAAATTATTTCTTTAAGCTTGTTAATTTCTTCTTCGGAATAATTCATATGTCCCGCGTAAACAACATTCATATCGTATTTCGGACGTGTCGCACATTGTACAATGGTTACGGACGCAATAAGAACAGCTACAACCGTAATTATAACGTGCCATTTGTAGTAATCCCAAAAATATTCCCACCATTTTTTTGTGAACTTCGGTGGTACTTCACCGTATTTTTCTGCCATTCGGATTCCTCCTTTATGGTTGGTTTATAATTTGTGTGCTTTGACGCATACAATAACTGCGTCTAAAAAGCTATCAGTCCTATTATATCATAACTGCACTATTAAATTCAAGGCTTTTTCTTGGAAATAGAGTTTACTTTACAAAATTGAGGAAAATAATCAAAAAAGCCCTTTGAGAAAAGGGGTGTCCTTTCTCAAAGGGGGACAAATAGTCAAAACTATTTTTTGAAAAAATGAAAATCACAGCAATCTCCGCCGTAACCCAATGTTTTGGTGCGAGTAAATCTTATTTTTTTCAGACCGCCGTATGTAACGTTGTCAGCATCGCAAAACAGACGGCACAGCTCCGCACAGCCGTTTTCTACGCAAGCGGTGTGCCAAAGGCACTTTTTAATGGTAAGATTAAAGTAATTCTTGCTGTGAGTTTGTTCGCTTTCCTGTAAGTCGGTTGTACGCATAATTTTAAGAGTTATGTTGCTGTAAAGTGCATAAAATCCCGGTATCAACTCCATTTTCGCCGTAGATGAGTGCTTTTTCTTGCTCATCAAATAACGCACTGCCTTTGTCTTTCCCAAATTCTTCGATTAAAAATGCTTTTATCTGCCTTTGCTGTTTTATTTTCATAGCTATAATACCTCTTTAAAATACGATTGTTAATTTTATTGTATCATAACTGTCAAGATAACAAAAGCCGAATTTGTCAAAGCAAATTCGGCTTGGGATTAATTAAATTGATTAAAAATCGCGTAATTATCCAATATCCATACGTTATTGATTTTCTTGAAATACAAATAGTAAGTAGTATTTTCGTCAAGAGTTATTCCGTTGCTTTCAGCCTCAAAAGTATCTTCAGACGAATATACACTGCCGTCTGTGTTGATTAAAAGTCCCTCGGGTTTAACAGATATTTTCGACTGTGATATATTTTTGATTGTTGCGTATGCGTAAAATTCTTCCGAATTTTCAAGAGGGGATTTAGTTGCAAAAGCCGTCTGATTGCCCCAATCGTTTGTTTGCAACATAGTTTTTAATGTTGTAAGCGGATAATATTCTTTACTGCCGTCGTATGTTACTAAGAATTTTTCGGACTCTGTTTTGTGGTCTGCCGTTATTGAATTGATTGCTCCAAAACGTTTAATCGGTATATTTATTGTGTTTGAAATTATTTGAGCAGTTTGTTCACGTGTGGCAGGTTGATTGATGTCGTCAACTGCAATACTTTTGCTGAAACCGTATTTTTCCGCTACCGTATTGTAACCGTTCGGATAACCGCCGTTTTCGACAGCCTCTGCCATATATCCGTCTTCGCCCAACGAACATATTGCCATTTTCAAAAGCTGTATAATTGTAACATTGTTGTCCGGTCTGAAAGTGCCGTCCTCAAAACCGCTTAAAATACAGTTGGTTTCACCGCTTGATATATCGGCACTTTTCATTACGTAGTCGGCATATTTGTACGCCCAATGGCTCATTAAGAAATCAGAAAAAACTGCTTTATCTGTTGCGATGTTTTGATATTTTGTGTCCGAATAGCCTAAAGCTGTCGCGAACATAGTTGCGGCTTGTGCACGGGTTACATTGTCCTGTGGTTTGAAAGTGCCGTCCTCAAAACCGTTGATAATTCCTAATTGTGATAATTCGTCAATCGCTGATTTGTAGCTGGAATTGTCCGTGTCGGAATATGCGAATATGGATGTTGCTCCGACCAAATTTACTAATACAACTAATAAAGATACCAATTTTTTCATCATAATCACAACCTTTTTATTATTTATTTAAGTATTCCGGTGTTTGTACTATAAGCAAATTTTATATAGAAATGTTTGCAATGTCAACATTTTTCGACTAAGTGGTAGCTTAATCCGGAAACTTGGTAGCAAATATATTAATATTCCACTTCACCACTCAAAATTTTTCTAAACGATATGAATGGATTTGATTTCCCATCATAAATCATTACTACAGTTTCAACTGTTCCGTCGATTTCAACATTCTCTCTTACTTCCATAATAGGAGCATCAAGTGAATTATAAATCATTTGCATTGCGTCACCACGGGTAGCAAAAGCAGAATTGTCCAAACTCATATTTTTGCTTATTTCAAGAGCATTTGAATAAGTAATATAACCTTTCGGGTAACCACCTGCTTGTTCTGCATAAAGATTATATCCTAAAGAAGAAACTATCATTCTATGCAATTCCTGATATGTTACATACTGTTCGGGTTTAAATGTATTGTCTTCATATCCGCTTATTATGCTGTCATCAACAGCAATTTCTATATATTTTGCAGCCCAATGACTTGTAGGAACATCGTAGAAAATTTGAGTATCTGTTGTGTCATTGTCAAATACGTCATTTCCTTCCGCAATACATATCATTTTAACAGCTTCTGCTCTTGTAATATTATTATTTGGTCGTATATCTGATTTATCAGCTATAATTTTAAAGTTGTATAAATCATTAATGATATTGTCGGTCAAATCATTTGCAAGAGCTGCGGAATTTGATGTTATTGCTGTTGCAGCGATGAGTAATGTTGCTAAATTAGTCTTTGCACTCATTTTTTTGCCCTCATTTCTTAATTTAATCTTGAAATATTATAAGTAAATATGATTAATCTTCACTTAAAGTGCCGGATATTGTTGCTGAACCGGATAAAGTTTTCAAATGTATTTTACAAGTGCCGATTGAGTTATAATATTTATTTAGTCCACTCATTTTAAAAACTGTTTGAGATGTTTTTATATCACCGGTTGGACCTAAAATTGAACCATCTCTTTTGCAGACTTGTAACCTTAAAGTTTTTGCCGGTTTCTTATCTAATCTTAAAATTATGGTATCATCGTCGGTGATAAGATATGAGTCATCACCTGTATCTAAATTTTTTAGATAACTTCCCGATGTAGTTATTGTTTGGTTAAATGTAAATGTATAATTAGGTAATGTCATAGGTGCAATTTGTGATGCTGGTTCATAACTGCTATCGAAGCTACCGGTTTCTGAGTTAAATGTTAGTACTTGTACACTGTTGTAGAAATTAATATTTTCGTCCTCTGCCGCAAATGCACTCAAGCTCATTGCTGATACTGCCATTAGAGTTGCCATTCCCATTGTAACAATTTTTCTTAGATTCATAATAAAAACTTCCTTTCATTTTTATAACACTGAAGTATTTATGCAACAAAATAAAGCTCTTATACATGACTTGACAAACAAAAATAAATTGTTATATAATTTTATGTATAAGAGGTACTCAATTATTTTTAACTCATGCTACCCGGCAAAGAATTAAGATTATTGGTATCTCTTTATTTTATTTTGAAAATAAAATCAGTATTATATTTTTGTGTTATTAAAATTTATAAATAAATTTTATATCGAATTAATTTTTCTTGTATCATGTAAAATTTTAGAATATCTCTTTGTGATAAGCTCACTAAACTGATGATATGAATAATGATTATCAACATAAATATTTATTTTAAATCTTTAATAACATTTTGTTTAGTAATAATCATAGAAAAGTTGAAAATATATTTCTGTGATTACAACTGAATTTTATATAAAATTTTTGAGAATGTCAACATTTCCCGACTAAGTGGTAGCTTATTCCGGAAACTTGGTAGCAATTATTGGAAATGGCATATTTTAAATAAAAAACATCATTGCCTATATTTCTATAAACAATGATGTTTTGATTTTTACTTATCCAACGGTTTCATTGTCGGGAAATCTTTTCAAATGATTTATAATGCTTTAAAAGTCTACAAATCCCTATATGAAGCCGTTTTTCCCTTCCCTTAAAATACATAAGTCATACTAACTCTTTATAAGTAGTCGTAAGTTAGTCGTAAATTGGTCGTAAGTCAGGCAACACCAATTTGAGCAAGTTTTTGATTATTGAAGTAATCTTCAAAGTTTATCAATTCCGCACGTTTTAAATCCTTTGTGGCTTCGGCGTATATATCCATTGTTGTTTCTGCGTCTGCATGACCTAATATATCTTGCATAGCCTTGATATTAACGCCTGCTTCACACATTCGTGTAGTAAAGGTATGCCGTAGCGAGTGATTGCTGAAATTCGGCAGAGTAACGGCATTTTTCTTGCCTTTATCCAATACCCAATAATTACAATCACGAATAATTCTCCGCAAAGCCTTATTGAGTGTGCCTTGATGTTGAACATCTCCAAACCGATTTATAAATATAAAATCAGTATATCCGTCAACTGTCGCATTACAACTTATTCCTAATTCCTCTTGATATTGCTTTTCAAGTATAAACGCTTCTTTTACTTTCGGAAGCATTGGAATTATTCTTTTTCCTGCTTCGGTTTTCGGTGTGTTTATTGCATACGAACAACCCTGTTTTTTGCCTTTGCTGTAATAGACAAGCGTATGGTTTACGCTGATAGTTTCATCTTCCATATTAATATCACACCAACGAAGACCTGTTATTTCTCCCACACGCAAACCTGTCCACAACATAACGGTAAATATCGGATACCACCTGTTATATTGCTTATTTTGTTTTAGAAAATTTTCAAACAATTCCTGCTCTGTAACAGTCAAAGCCTTTCGCTTTGCTGAATCGTAATTATGTGCCTTTTTCAATTCTTTTAAGGCATTGTCAGAGGGATTATATCTTAAATAATCGTCCTCTACTCCCAATTCCAAAACTTGATGTAATACGGTATGTATATTGTCTATTGTGGCAGTTTTCAAATGCTGTTCATCTGCGAGATGATTATAAAACGCTCTTATATCCGTTCTTTTCAAATCACATATTTTTGAATTACCGAAATCCGATTGAACAAATTGCGTGTACATATACTTGTAATTGGAAAAAGTATTATCTTTCGGGGCAATCCCTCATTTTGTGTAAACCTCAAAATTTACTCCAAAATGATAACATAATCTAAGTAATTTTTGTGGGCTGAAAGCCGGATTTTGGCTTTCAGCCCTTAATCATAATATAGCATGAAATTGCCGGCATGTCAAGGGCGCCCTCGTAAGAGGGCGTGTATTTTACCCTTGATTTGTCGGTGATTTTATGCTACTGTGGCAGTCTGTCAGCAAAGAATATTTCAAGCTGTGAATGAATTTGTCCCCAATCCTTGCGCTTGCCTGTCCACTTCTTCGTAATGTCTATCATCGCAAGATAAAGCATTTTCAGAAGACTGTCATCTGTCGGAAATACGCTTTTATTTTTCGTTACCTTGCGAAGCTGACGGTTAAATCCCTCTATCGTATTTGTTGTATAAATCAAGGTTCTGACAGCCTCCGGATACTTGAAATATGTCGATAAATTAGCCCAATTCGCTCGCCACGAAATGGCTATTTTAGGATATTTACTGCTCCATTTTTCATCAAAGCTATCAAGCTCCGAAAGAGCAGTTTGTTCGTCAACTCTGCATAAACCCTCTTCAAATCAGCCATTAAAGCCTTTATATCTTTGTATGAGACAAACCTTGTGGTATTGCGGATTTGATGTATTATGCACTGCTGGATTTCTGTTTTGGGATATACTGCTTCTATTGCGTTTGTAAAGCCGGTCAGCCCATCAATGCAGGCGATAAGTATATCTTCGACACCACGGGCTTTTATACTGTTCAGCACCCAAAGCCAAAACTTTGCACTTTCATTTTCGCCAACCCACATTCCGAGGACCTCCTTTTGCCCTTCCATATTGATTCCGATTGCAACATATACAGCTTTTTTGATAATCTGCCCCTCGCTTCTAACATGAAAGTGTATCGCATCCATAAATACAACCGCATAGATTTCGTCAAGCGGTCTTGACTGCCATTCACGCACTACAGGCAGTATTTTATCGGTTATCCTGCTTATGGTTGTGTCGGAACAGTCTAAACCGTAAATATCCCTGATATGAGCTTCTATATCGCTTGTAGTCATACCTTTGGCATACATAGAGATGATTTTTTCTTCAATGTCACCGGTCAGTGTTGTTTGATTCTTCTTTACAAGCTGCGGATCAAATTCACCGTCTCTGTCTCTCGGCACTTTAATATTTGTTTCACCAAAACTTGTTTTAAGCATCTTTTTTGAATAGCCGTTACGGCTGTTATTTCCCTCTTTGTTGCGATAATCATATTTAGTATAGCCTAATTCATCATCTAGCTCTCCGTCAAGACCATTTTCAAGCATTTCTCCGACCATCATCTTAAACACGTCTTTCAGGTCATCAAAATTCTTTATATCCAACCCTTGCATGATGTTACGCAGATTCTCCTTGCGCTCTTTTTCCGCTGCCCGTTCCTCCGGACTTAATTTGTACCTTGGCATAATTAAAACCTCCAAATTGATATTTTTATTATATACCATTTTGGAGGCTTCGTAAAGACTTTACACAAAATTGGGGGTTGACTCGTAGCCACTGCTGCTTGGCGAATGTATTATTTAGGTATATCTGAATAATATTCCGAGTTCTAAATCTTTGCTCCTCATCTTTGCTCCTCTCGCACCACCGTACGTGCATATGCAATTCAAAAATATACTGCGTCCACGAGCATAAATTAAATTATTTGGATGCCGATATGTAGTTGACAATTTCATTTAATGAGTTGTACCTCTAAAATACTTTTTAACAAATATTTTTGTATCTCCGCTATGTTTATTAGTGCAACAATCTGTAACATAGCTAATATAATGATACTCACTATCTTGGTTTATTGAAATATTAAAAATGTTGTCATCGAAGACATCTGTCAGCAATTTTCTGATTTCTCCACTATCACAATCTCAAATGTATATGTGAACCATACTGCAAAGAAATATTATTAAAATTTCTATTTTCGCAAATTTATAGTCGGTTATAAAAATGCAAAATAAATTGAATATTGTGCAAATATTTTTTTGTCAAACGGGTTTATAATGAGTTTATAAATTAATCTAATGCTTAAAAGGAGCAAAGGCTATGCTTAAAATTAAAAATGTATCTTCTCTTGAGAAGATTCTTCCGACAGTGGAGAACAGCGCAGCGGAATTTAACGGATACAGTTGTCTTTTGGGCGAGCGTTTTTCGTATCAGGTCACCTTTATAGGTGATTCGGAATGGGGCGGGGCGAAACGCGTAAACATCACAGTTGACTCTGATCTCGGAGACAATATCAAAATTTATGAGGTTGGCTGTGTCTCGGCTATGACGCCCGGATATCCAACGGAATATGACAATGGATTTATCACTCGTCAACCCGCAATTATTCCGGACATACTGACTCCGATTGACGGAACAACCACTATATCTACCTTATATTATAAATCCATTTGGGTCACTGTTGACGTTCCCAATGATACAAAGCCCGGTATACACAGCATAAGAATAAGATTTGAGGGCAAGGAAGGTATAAACGGCGAGAGTGTTTTTAATCTGAATGTAATCGCAGCTGAACTTCCGGAGCAATCTCTTATTTTTACCGAATGGTTTCATTGTGATTGTATCGCTTCGTATTATAAAACAGAACCTCTGTCGGAGGAACACCTAAGCTATATCGATAAATTTATGCATATGGCATCAGAGAACGGCGTGAATATGCTTCTCACTCCTATTTTCACTCCCCCTCTGGATACAGAAATAGGAAGCGAACGTCCGACTGTTCAGCTTATAGACGTTGAGTTCTCGAACGGAGTATATTCATTCGGTTTCGACAAACTTAAACGCTGGCTCGAAATGTGTAAAAAGAACAAAATAGAGTATATAGAAATCTCACATCTCTTTTCGCAATGGGGTGCCAATAACACTCCAAAAATTGTGGTAAGAGAAAACGGAAAGAATATTAAAAAATTCGGTTGGCATACCGATTCTCTTTCCGATGAGTACAAAGATTTTCTCAAGCAGCTCTTGCCTGAACTTACAGCCTTTCTCAAAGATAATTGGGACAGCAAAAAAATATATTTTCATATATCTGATGAGCCGAATAGCGGGCATATAGAAATATACGGAATGATTTCCAAATTTATAAAGCCGTATCTTAAAGACTTTAATTTAATTGATGCAATCTCGCATTACGAAATATACAAAATGGGATATATAGACACTCCTGTTTCAACAATACTGACAATAGATGACTTTATAGAACACGGAGTTAAAAATGTTTGGGCATATTACTGCTGCTGTGAGGGAAAATTTAATCTTCCGAACAGATTTATTGCTATGCCGTCATACCGAAACCGTATAATGGGTGAGTTGTTATATAAATATAACATAAATGGATTCTTGCATTGGGGATATAACTTTTATTATTCACAGCTTTCAACAAAGCTTATCAATCCGTTTATCACAAACGATGCAGACGGTGGTTTTCCCTCGGGAGATTCTTTTTCTGTCTACCCCGGACAAGACGGTCCTTTGCCTTCGCTTCGTCTGTTTGTATTTTATGACGCTATACAGGATATAAGGGCGATGAAGCTTGCGGAGAAACTTGTGGGAAGAGATACCGTTATGCGCTTGGTCGAAGAACACGGTGATGTTACCTTCAGAGATTACCCGACAGGCGCTGACTATATTTTAAACCTGAGAAGAAAAATCAATAAATTAATTGATGACTATTCAACAACCGAAAACTATTAATTTGATACATAAGAATTCAGCTTAAACGGAGGGATAAAAGTGAATAACAAAACAACATTGGTCGTAATGGCGGCCGGAATGGGAAGCCGCTACGGCGGGCTGAAACAAATTGACCCGATAGGGCCAAACGGAGAAATAATTCTTGATTTTTCTATTTATGACGCGGTTAAGGCGGGATTTGACAAAGCTATATTTATCATTCGCCGTGACATCGAAAAGGATTTTCGTGAAATGGCGGGCAAGCGTATAGAAAATATGATTGACACCGAATACGTCTTTCAGGATATGGATTATCTTCCCGCCGGAAGGACTGTTCCGCAGGGCAGGACAAAGCCGTGGGGCACAGGTCACGCTGTGTACTGTGCAAGGGATAAGGCAGACACCCCTTTTGCGCTTATAAACGCAGATGATTATTACGGGAGTTCGTCATTTAAGCTTATATGCGACAGCCTGAAAAATTCAGATGAGATGTGTATGGTCGGTTTTAAGCTCGGTAACACCCTGACCGAGAACGGCACAGTCAGCCGCGGTGTATGCGAAACCGAAAACGGATACCTAAAAAGCATAACGGAACATACCTCACTCGACAGAAACAGCGGAATTCCGCTTGACACGATTGTATCTATGAATATGTGGGGGCTGACTCCCAAAGTTTTTGAATATGTCGAAAGAGATTTTACAGAATTTTTGGATAATATGCAAAATCCGCTGAAAAATGAATTTTATATTCCGACCGTTATCGATAATATGATACATAGATACAATTATAAGATAAAGGTTTTAGACTGCACCGAAAAATGGTACGGAGTGACATATAAAAAGGACAGAGAGACGGTAGCAAAAGCGATGAGAGAGAAAATCGGAAAGGGTTATTACAATGGCATCTGATAAATTTAATTTAAGCGAGATATGTTCAAAATTTGATATAGATACAAATATTCAGCCTTACGGTAACGGGCATATAAACGATACATATTTATGTGAAACGGCGCCGAGATTTATTCTTCAGCGACTTAACACAAATGTATTTGAAAACCCGGCACAAGTAATGAATAACATCGTCAATGTGACACGGTTTCTTTCAAAAAAGATTGAGGAAAACGGCGGAAATCCGGCAAGCGAAACGCTTACGGTTATTTTCACGAAGGACGGAAAGAGTTATTATAAGGCGGACGATAAAAACTATTTCAGAATGTATCTGTTTATAGAGAATTCGATAAGTTATGACCTGGTTGAGAATCCGATACAGCTTTACTACGCAGGGCGTGCATTCGGAAGATTTCAGGCGATGCTCAACGGCTTTCCGGCAGACAGTCTTTATGAGACAATCAAAGATTTTCATAATACCCCCGAAAGAGTTAAACAATTGGAGCAGGCAATAGAAAATAACTCGGCGGGCAGATTGGAATATGCAAAAAAAGAGATTGAGTTTGCGCGAAAATTCAGTAAGTATGCGTCACGAATAACCGATAAGATGAAAGACGGTTCGGTTCCGCTTCGCGTCACACACAACGACACCAAGCTTAACAATATCCTGTTTAACAAAGACAATAACGAAAAGTCTTGTGTAATCGACTTAGATACTGTTATGCCGGGTTCGGCATTGTTTGACTTCGGCGATGCGCTTCGTTTCGGCGCATCCAGCGGGGCCGAGGACGAAACAGATCTTGATAAGATTTGGTTTGACCTTGAAAAGTTTGAACAATTTGCCAAAGGCTTTTTGTCACAAACAGCGGATTGCCTGACCGAAACCGAAATTGAACTTTTGGCGCTGTCAGCGCTGATACTTACCTATGAGTGCGGAATACGATTTCTTGCAGACTATCTAAACGGCGATACATATTTTAAAATTCACAGGGAAAATCATAATCTTGACAGATGTCGGACACAGTTTAAATTGGCCGTCGATATAGAGAAAAAGCTTCCTGAAATGACGAAAATCATTCAAAATTTATTGAATTAATCGATTAACACGCTAAAAGATACGGGAGAAAATATATGAATAATATCTTGCTTAAAAATGATAATATATCGGTGGAAATTTCAGATTTGGGAGCGGAAATTCTGAGTTTAAAGAAAGGGTCGAAAGAGTATATCCGAAACGGAAAGTCTGATGTATGGAATGGACACGCCCCGGTATTGTTTCCGATTTGCGGAAGACTTGCAGAAGATAAGTTTATAGCAGGTGACAATGTATTTTCTCTCGGTATGCACGGCTTCGCAAAAACGAGCATATTTGAAATCGAAAGTGCCACAGACACAGAGGCCGTGTTTCTGCTTAAAGAGAACTCTGACACACTAAAACATTATCCTTTTTGCTTTGAACTCAGAATTATATACAAACTGAAAAATGACAGTATACATATTAAATACTCCGTGAAAAACACGGATATAAAGACAATATATTTTTCAATCGGAGCACATGAGGCATACGCTTGCAACGGCGGTATAGAAAACTATTCACTTATTTTTGAAACCTGTGAAAGGTTTGAGACTCTGCTTCTTGACGGTAGTTATTTAAATCATAAAACGCTTAAAATAAGTGATGACTCTGCCGAACTTCCCTTGAAATACAGCTATTTTAAACTTGACACTCTGATATTTAAAGACCCTAAATCAAAGAGAGTTGAGCTTAAAAACAATATTACGGGAGACACGGTAGGGATTGATTTTTCAACCTTTAAAAACCTTCTTCTTTGGACGCTTCCGGGTGCGGAATTTATCTGTATCGAACCGTGGAACGGCCTCCCCGATTATGTTGACAGCGACTGTAATATAATGCACAAGCCTGATATTATCACCCTGCCTAAAGGAGAATTTTTTGATTGTGTACATACTATAAGCTTTAAAAAATAAATAATCTTCACCTATGTTCTTTTCAAATCTATTATACTGTCTCGCCGTGAACTATTGTGGCTTTTATATTTATATTTTCATCGGCTATTACAAGGTCGGCATATTTATTTCTCTCAACAGACCCTCTCATTTTATCCTCGCCTATGACCCTTGCCGCATTCAGCGATGCCATATTCACAACAGTATATATAGGCAGACCGGTATGCTTTAAAAAGTTTCTTACCGCCTTATCCATCGTCAGAATGCTTCCGGCAATCGTTCCATCCTTTAGCCTGCACTCGATTCCGTGGACAGTTACAGGCTGACCGCCAAGCGTATACTCTCCGTCGGGCATTCCGCCCGCCCTCATACAATCCGTGATAAGAACAAGCTTATCGCCTTTGAGCTTTTGAACTATATTAAAAAGTACCGGGCTGACGTGAAACGTATCGGCTATCAGTTCACAGCTGACTGTGTTATTTTCAAGCGCTGCGCCGATTACACCTACCTCGCGGTGATTGAACGGTGTCATCGCGTTAAACAGGTGCGTGACATGTCTTGCCCCGTTTTTGAAAGCCTCAGAGGTCTGCTTATATGTTGCGTTTGTGTGTCCCACCGAAACCGTAATATCGGTATTTTCTGAAATGTATTTAACGAATTTAAACTCCTCATCCATTTCCGGAGCAATGGTAATAAGCCTTATTATGTCACGATTCTGCATAACGAAATCGATGTTCGGGCGTTTTATGTATTTTGCATCCTGTGCGCCCTTCTTTTCGGGATTTATAAACGGCCCTTCGACATTTGCTCCGAGAATTTTCGCCCCTTCGTTTTTCTTTTTCAGCTCTTTTATAACGTCAAGTGCACGCTGTATCTCATTTTCGGAAACAGTCATTGTTGTCGGGCAAAATGCTGTAACTCCGTTTCGGGGAAGGTCCCTTGCCATACTTATAATCCCGTCTCTGTCACCGTCGGATGTGTCAAAGCCTTTATACCCGTGAATGTGAATGTCTATAAACCCCGGCATAACATAATCCCCGTGCGCGTCAATTATCTCACACCCGCCTATGTGCAGTCCTTCCCCGACCTCTCTTATTTTATCATCAAATATAACTGCTCCGCTTTCGGTAACCGAATCTTTGTTTACTATTTTGGCGTTTATTATTGCTCTCATTTGAATCACCTTTTATAAATTTATGATTTTTAACTTATAAATCGTTATACTTATATAAAATCTATTTTACACTAAAAGAGCTGCCCCTACAATACCTGCGTCACTTTTTAATTTTGAAATAGCGATTGGGGTATCAGAATTAAGTCTGTCCTTAAGCGGTTTAAGAAGGGTATCCCCTGCATTTGTTATACCTCCCGACAACACTATCATATCGGGATCAAACACATTTATAATGCCTTTTATTCCTATTGAAAGGCGGTTTATATACTTATCCAAAACCTCTGCGGCAACAGCACATTTTTCATTAACCGCTCTAAAGAAAAGTTTTCCGTTTAATGAGTTTCTGTTTTCAATATACAGCTTATACAAAATACTGTCGGTATTAATTTTTGCCGCTTTCTCGGCCATCCCTATCAAAGCCGCGGCCGATGCATACTGCTCAAAGCATCCGTTCAATCCACAGCTGCACTTTTCGCCGTCAAAATTAATAGGAAAGTGTCCAATTTCGCCCGCGCTTCCTTTGCCCTCATAAATCTTTCCGTCAATGATTATTCCGCCGCCTACACCGGTGCCAAGAGAAACCATAACAAGGTTTTTGACGGATTGACCGCTTCCGCAAACCGCTTCGCCCAAAGCCGCACAGTTTGCGTCATTTGACACCTTCACAGAGATATTCAGCCTGTTTTCAAGTTCCTTTTTCAAATCAATATCCTTAAAAGGCAGATTAACTGCATTTACGATTCCGTCCCTGATTATGCCAGCCGTTCCGACTCCGATGCCCGATATACAATACTCCTTCATTATTTCCCGGCATTTATCGGCTATGCTGTCTATCAGCTCACCGCAATTTAAGCAAGCCGATGATATTTGGGTTTTATATACCGTCTCATCGTTCTCATTTAAAACACCGAACTTCACCTCTGTTCCGCCAATATCAACACCTATTCTCTCGCTTGAATACGCATCTTTGTCGCAAATAAGCGTAACATCGCTGTGAAGCTTAAGCATCGATGCGGGCATCTCTGTTGAAATATTACTCGTCAGCAGTTCCGAGACCGCTTTATGTTTATTTTTTCCGGCGGCAAGAAGAATTATTTTCCTTGCCTTTAATATAGTTCCCATTCCCATTGTCAGCGCCTTTTTCGGCACCTCTGAAATATCGTCAAAGAACCTTGAGTTTGCCTTTATTGTGTCCTCGGTAAGATTAGTCAAATGCGTCTTTGAATTTAGGTTTTCGCTCGGCTCGTTAAAACCTATATGACCATTTTGGCCTATACCGAGTATCTGTAGGTCGATGCCCCCGTTCTCGCCTATAAGCTTCTCAAAATTTTCACATTCTTTTTCCGTGTCATTACACATTCCGTCAAGAATATGTGTGTTGTTGGTATCAATATTTATTTTTGAAAAGAAGTTCTTGTTCATAAAACAGTGATAGCTCTGTTCATTGTCTGCCGTCAGCGGATAATACTCGTCAAGGTTAAATGTTCGGATGCTTTTAAAGTCAATTTCGCCCGATTTATTCATTTTAGAAAGTTCATCATACATTCCGACAGGGGTTGACCCCGTCGCCAGACCGAGAACACTTTTTGGATTTTTTCTTATTTGCTCCGCAACTATTTCCGCTGCTTTCTCTGACATTTCATCATAGTTTTCACACACTGTTATTTTCATCTTTCACATTACCTCTCTCATATAAACTCTCAACTATATAATACTACCGTTTGTTTTCGTTGTATTTGCACAAATATCATTTTATTTTGCACTTTCAGCAAAAATGTGTTGAAATCTTTTTATAATGCTGTTATAATATCCGAAAAGGAGTGTGTAAATAATGGCTGATTATATCGGTGTACGATTAAACGAAGAAATCAAAATAAATAAACTGTATACGGTGCATTACTTTGAATACTCAAAGAAGTTTAGCTTTACGGGCGAAAAACACAACTTTTGGGAGCTTGTATATGCGGACAGAGGAAACGTGACTGTGTTTTCGGATGACAAAAGCTTTGTTTTAGAACAAGGAAATGTGATCTTTCACAAGCCAAATGAGTGGCACAACATAAAGGCCAACGGAGTGAGCGCGGCAAACGTTACTATTATAACATTTGAATCTACTTCACCGGCTATGCGTTATTTTGAAAACAAGCTTCTTCCCGTCGGTCAGAAGCAGAAAGAACTCCTTTCTCAGATAATATCCGAATTTACAAATGCCTTCAGCGTCCCCCTCAACGATCCATACACAACGCGGCTGTTCCGAAGAAAGAACATTCCGTTTGCATCAGAACAGCTGATTAAAATGTATCTCTGTGAATTCTTGATTTTGTTCCTTCGGAATAACCCTCAAACCCGCCGAAAAAGCACAGGAAATATACACAGCGACAACAGCCTGATTAACCTTTTGGTAAACTATATGAACGAGAATATCACAAGAAACATTTCGCTGAATGAGTTAATGGAATACAGCGGAACCAACCGAACTAAGATAGAGGCTGTTTTTAACGAAAGCTTCGGAAGAAGCGCCCTCGGTTATTTTATATACTTAAAAATCGAGCTTGCAAAAAAATATCTGCGTGAGGATAATTATAATATTACCCAAATATCCGAAATACTCGGATATTCGGGTATTCATTATTTCTCAAGGCAATTCAAAAAATGCACCGGTATGACCCCGACCGAATATCTTTTGTCGATAAAGTCAATGATGCGCGAAGACCTTGTATAATACGGGTCGGGGGCGCGGACATATTCTTGGACTCAGGAAGGAGTAAAATATATATGTACACAAAAGAGCAAAAAGAGCGTGCATTAAAAGAATATGAGCGATTAGGGTCTGTTCAGGCAAGAAGAAGACGTGAACGAATGAGCGAAGGGAAAAAGAATATCATAGCGGGTTTGATTGAGGAGTACAATATTCAAACCGCAGCAGATATTCAAGAGGCATTAAAGGATTTGCTTGGCGGAACGATCCAGGAAATGATGGAAGCAGAGCTTGACGAACACTTAGGTTATGAGGAGTATGAACGCAGCGATAACCCCGATTACAGAAATGGCGTAAAACACAAGAAATTACGCAGTTCATACGGTGAAATACCTATTGATGTACCACAAGACCGTGACGGGGATTTTGAGCCACAAATTGTTCCAAAACGCAAGAAAGACATATCAGAAATTGAGCGAAAAATCATAGCAATGTCAGCCAAAGGAATGACAACAAGGCAGATATCAGATATTGTTGAAGATATTTACGGATTTGAAGTAAGCGAAAGTATGGTTACTGCAGTTACCAACAAAATCCTGCCTCAAATCGAAGAATGGCAGCAAAGACCGTTATCGGCAGTATATCCGATTGTGTTTATTGACGCAATACACTTTTCTGTTCGTGATGAGCATATTGTAAAAAAGATAGCAGCATACATCATTCTCGGCATCAACGACGAAGGTAAAAAAGAGGTACTAAGCATAACGGTCGGAGAAAATGAAAGTGCAAAATATTGGCTTGGCGTACTGAATGACCTAAAAAATCGAGGCGTTCAGGATATTTTAATACTATGTGCAGATGGTCTGACAGGTATAAAAGAAAGTATTGCAGCTGCATATCCTACGACTGAATATCAGCGTTGCATTGTACATCAGGTAAGAAACACATTAAAGCATGTTGCAGAGAAAGATAAAAAGGCATTTGCGAATGATTTAAAAAGTATCTATCATGCGCCCAATGAAGAAGCCGGATATGAGCGTATGCATACGGTAACCGATAAATGGCAGGACAGATATCCGAACGCTATGAAGCGCTGGGAAGAAAATTGGGACGTGATATCTCCGATGTTTAAGTTTTCTGCAGATGTTCGTAAGGTAATATATACTACAAATGCTATTGAAAGCCTAAACAGCAGCCTTCGTCGATTAAACAGCCAGAGAAGCGTATTCCCCAGCGACACAGCGCTGTTAAAGGCTTTGTATCTCGCAACTTTTGAGGCAACAAAAAAATGGACAATGCCCCTCAGGAGTTGGGGCAAGGTCTACGGAGAGTTATCCATTATGTATGACGGGCGACTTTTATAGCACAAATTTACCACCATGTACAAGGGTAAAATTCACGGTCTCTTGCGAGACCGCCCTTGACATGGCGTAAAATCCGTGCTATATTACAGTTAAGGTAGGAAAACCGAATACGGTTATTCCTGCCCCTAACAAACGAATATTTTATCATAGAAAAATTAAATTTACAGAAAAAAGCTAACACGCCCGTCCACGGGTATGCACGGCCCGCGGATGTTATTCGCTTCAATAACGGGAATGGATAAATCTAATATCCTTTCGCAGTCATATTCACATATACTACAATTCTTACACGGAGAAATATACGCGCGTAATATATAGGCTGATTCTGCAACACGATTATTTTGAGCTTCATCATCTTTTGATTGACAGATGTTTTTGCTGTACCAACAAATCAGCTTGTTGATATGCTCGTGATCCGAAGTCTGTTTGTGCGTATTCTGACCGTAAATGCGTATTTCTTCAAGAATATGCACAGTTTCCTCGTGTGAGGGTATTGCAGTTTCCGTATCGGTTGGATACAGTTTATTAAACACAAGGCAGCCGTAGGAGCCGGGCATTTTGTATAGAGTGAAGACATCTCTGTATTTTTGAAAGAATCTCCATACTTTCGTTTTTTCCCAGTTCCAGCGTTTGCCGAGGTTTTCGAGAGTAAGTAATGCACCGTATTTTCCATACTGAACAACCGGCGCTGAAAAAGAAAACGCATTGCCTGCGTCATTTGATACCGTGTGGCACCAAAGGTCAAGCCATGCGTCTGTTTGTTCAAATTTATAATTTAATGATACAAGTCTTTCTGTTATATTGCGTGGAAGGCAGAGGAAGCCGTATCCATCTGTTGTGTAAACAGTCCCGTTCATACATTCCTCTCCGGAACATTTTACAACCCAATCGGTTATCTGATATGTAAGCTTTTTATTTTCGGAATTAAGCTCATATTTTATATAGCCGAGTTCCGATAGTTTGTCAAGCATTAAAAGTGCATCTGATTTTTTCTTTATACCGAGTATACTTTTAATACCGACAATACCGCCTGACCACATACCCGGTGAAACTTCGTTTTTGTATCCGCAGTAGGTGGCTATGCCTTTACGAAATGCTGCACGGGAGGCAAGCTTCATCCAAGCGCCCATTACGCCCTTGCCTTGGGGCAGGTGGGATCGCATAAGCTTTACCCATTCGTATTTCATAAGGCATTTCATTTTCGTTTCCTCCGATATTTTTATAAAGAAAACGAACGAAATAACTACATTTCGTTCGTGATGTCTTTTATTTTGTTTTTGTTTTTATAACAATTGAGTATTAAGTTACGTTTATATAATTATTTATAACCGTTTATATGCAAAAAAGGTGGCATAGAAATAAACATCCATGTCACCTTTTGATATTTACAAGCTTCTTTTCATGCATATAATTTTACACACATTGGTGTACGATTGGTGTAAATTGGTGTAAATCAACATACTCCAAATCTCGCAAACCCGCATAAATACTGGCTTTTTTCGTTTTTTACTTATCCAACGGTTTCATTGTTGGGAACAGAAGAACGTCGCGGATGGCTGGGGAATCGGTAAGGAGCATACACATACGGTCGATACCGAAACCGATACCGCCTGTCGGTGGCATACCGATTTCAAGTGCACGCATAAAGTCTTCGTCTGTTGTATTAGCCTCTTCATCGCCCTGCGCAAGAAGTTCTTCCTGTGCTTTAAAACGTTCTCTTTGGTCGATTGGGTCATTAAGCTCAGAATAAGCGTTTGCCATTTCCCAACCGTTCATAAAGAACTCAAAACGTTCAACGTAATCAGGGTTTTCAGGCTTTTTCTTTGTAAGCGGTGAAATTTCAACCGGATGATCCATAACGAAAGTCGGTTGAATAAGGTGTTCCTCTGCATATTCTTCAAAGAACAAGTTAAGAATATCGCCCTTCTTATGTCTGTCCTCATATTCAACGTGGTGCTCATCGGCAACCTTACGAGCCTCTTCAAGTGTATTAATTTCGTTAAAGTCAACGCCTGCGTACTTTTTAACCGCGTCAACCATTGTTATACGTTCAAACGGCTTACCCAAATCCATTTCTATACCGTTATACACGATTGTAGTTGTACCAAGCACTTCCTTAGCAACGTGGCGGTAAAGATTTTCTGTAAGATCCATCATACCGTGATAATCTGTGTATGCCTGATACAATTCCATAAGAGTAAATTCAGGGTTATGGCGAGTGTCAAGACCTTCGTTTCTGAAAACTCGTCCTATTTCATAAACCTTATCAAAACCGCCCACGATAAGACGCTTTAAGTAAAGCTCAAGTGAGATACGAAGTTTGAAATCTTCGTCCAATGCGTTAAAGTGTGTTTCAAACGGTCTTGCGGCAGCACCGCCTGCGTTTGCGACAAGCATAGGTGTTTCAACTTCAAGGAAGTTTTGACCGTTAAGGTAGCTGCGGATTGACGCAATAATCTTTGAACGGTTGATGAATGTCTTTTTAACATCGGCATTCATAATAAGGTCGATATATCTTTGACGGTATCTAAGGTCTGTATCTGTCATACCGTGGAACTTTTCCGGAAGCGGAAGAAGTGATTTTGAAAGTAGAGTGATTTTTTCGGCTCTTACCGAAATTTCACCTGTCTGAGTTGTGAAAACTTCACCCTCTGCACCGATAATATCGCCTATATCAAGCTTTTTGAAACGAGCGTATTCGTCCTCGCCCAAAATATCCTTTTTAACAAAAAGCTGAATTTGTCCGTCTATATCAGAAACGTGAACAAAACCGACTTTACCCATACCTCTCTTTGACATAATACGTCCTGCGATTGAAACAGTCTGACCGTCAAATTGAGATACTTGTGCCTTTATGATTTGTACTTCGTCACTGCCGCGTTTCTTTAATTCGCGTTCTTCCTCTGTATAGTTTTCTTTAAGCTGAGCAGATGTGTGTGTTCTCTCAAATTTTGTGATTTTAAATGGGTCACGTCCGTCATTTTGAAGTTCTGTAAGCTTATCTCTGCGGACTTGCAAAAGTGCCGATAATTGCTCTTGTGTTTGCTCTGTGTTTTCCATCTATTGAAAACCCTCCTTAAATCTAATTCTGAATATACTATATAATTATATACTATTTTTATTGAATTTACAATGACTTTTTGAGAAAAAAGTCATATTTTAAGCAGAAAACTGCGTATAAAATTATATTTTCCATTGACATAAGGGTGAGAATTATATAAAATACAGTTTAGAATATTACGGAACGGAGATTTTTAAAGTGAAAAATCCTACAGTAAAAAAGATATTTGCTTGCGTGGCTGTGCTTACCGTGTTGACAGGTTCGGCACAAGGTGCGTACAAAGTTGAAATAGATGACGATACATATGTGTCGGACGAAGTATATTTTGCACCTGTGTCAACTTGGGACGAAGTCAAGGCACAACGCATAAATTTAAAGCAAGGCAAGGTTTTGTTTTACGCGGGCAAAGAAAATGAGCCGTATAAAATTGCGGCGGAGGTTATGCCGCTGAACACGACAAACAAGAAAATTACATATAAATCCGAAGATATAACGATTGCGGCAGTTGACGAAAACGGTGTTGTTACACCGACTGACAAAATAGGTGATACATTCATTGATATAAGGTGCGGAAACGCATTGTCAAAGTTGAAAGTAAGCGTTGTTAAGGGAGTAGAGGGCGTTGCAATGTCGCAAAGTGAAATGACATTGTATGCGGATAAGCCTATTACCGCAAAACTTACGGCTATGGTTTCGCCGACAGACGCGACTATACAAAAAGTCAGATGGTACAGTGACGATGAGTCGATTGCAACTGTGGACAGTGAGGGACTTGTATCGCCTTGCGGTGTCGGAACAACCGACATTTACGCAAAAACGGAGGACGGCGATTATACGGCAAAATGCACAGTTACCGTTACAACGTGGGAAAAACGTAAAGAGGATATACCTGTTGTGTACACCGACTGTGATATGACGGTTGATGAAATGGTTGAAGAACAAATGACTGCAGAACCGACTGTATTTACAAACGGTGTGTTCCCGGCGAGTGAGGAAAATGTTGAACAGTATGTAAATCCGGAAAATCTTGTGTCGGGATATGAAAAGTATCAGTTTATGGATTTGAGTGTGTCAAACAATGTTGATTCCGCTACACTTGATACTTATTTAAAGGGTAAAGGCGTTTTGGACGGTCACGGCAGTGAATTCAAGAAAGCGGCTGATGATAACAATGTAAGTGAAGTATATCTTGTAATTCATTCATGCCTTGAAACAGGTAACGGTTCGTCTGATCTTGCAAACGGTGTTGAATATAACGGTACAACGGTGTATAACTTGTTCGGTATCGGTGCGGTGGACGAATCGCCGATTGACGCCGGTGCGGAATATGCGTATAAGCAAGGCTGGACGAGTGTAGAAAAGGCAATCGAGGGCGGTGCAAAGTGGATAAGCGAAAATTATATCAATAATTCTAAATACGGGCAGAATACTTTGTATAAAATGAGATGGAACCCTGAAAAACCTGCCGAACACCAATACGCAACCGATATTGCATGGGCGTCAAAACAGGCAAAGAGTATGAGCAGTATGTTCGAGGCATTCCCAACGGCAAAGTATAAATTTGAAATTCCGAGATACAGCGGACAGGAAAAATTAGAAGTTAAGTAAATAAAAAAACAAGTCACTTCAAAGTGACTTGTTTTTTGTTGTTTGTGATTAATTGTAGATTACGATAAGTTTTGCAGTACCCTTTGATGAGCATACAAGAACTTTTGAACAATCTTCGCCGTAGTTTTTAGCGTCTTTCAAATCATTGATTGAAAGGTCTGTTGTTGTGTTATCAACATATCTGCTGATTTCATCTCTGTCCTCATCCATACGAACAATCTTTGTTGAAGCGTTGATTGTGATTTCTTCGTAATCGCTGTCGTCAAGAGTATATGTACCGTCAACATTTTCAAAACCTGTCTTTGTTACATAAATCTTCTTTTCGTCAGTAAGAACTTGGCTGATGTTGTACATACAAGCTCTTGAGTAAGGAACTGTACCTGTTGATGTGCTGTTGTAAACTTCGTCTTCGTCAGTACCGTTCTTTTTAAATCTGTAATCGAATTTGTATTTTTGATAATTATTATCTTCTGTAGGTTCTTGTTCTTCTTCCCAGTTGAACTTTTTACCGTCATATGTCTTGCCGTCAAGAACTTCTGCGATGTCTGCGAACTTAATGTTGTTTATACGTCCTTGTGCAAGCTGATCGCTGTCATAAGCGAATTGGATAACGTCACCGACTTGCACATCTGCAAATTCTGTACGGTCATAAGTTGTCCATGCTTTTTCTGTGTTTGAACCTGCGAATACGCTGAATTGAAGAACTGAATCATCTTTTACTTCATTATATACGCTTTCAGGTAAAGTAGAAACGATTGAGAAGTTTGTATCTTTCTTAACTGATGTAAGTGTACCGTCATTTCCGTAAAGTACCAAAAGTCCGGCAACCTTTGATGAACTGATGTCGTATGCTTCTACATAGTATGTATCACCTGTTGTAAAAGCTGATGACGCGGTCTTTTTAGCATATTTTTCTCTTTGTGTTCTGTCTGCCGGAACATAAAGAACAACTGTTGAAGAGTTGATTGAAAATGCTGTTTTGCCGTTAAGTGAGAAACTGTTTGATGAATAAGTATACTTATCGGCAGCTTTGCACTTTGCGATTTGTTCTTTGTCGTCATTTTGAGTTTGAAGTTCATCAGATGTAAGAGCAACGATTTGTGTAACTTCACCGTTTGTTATTGTAACTCTTGCCGGTTGTGAAAAGCCTGTAAGTGTAGGAGTTTTTCCTGCACCGTAAATCTGATCTGCCAATTCTGTATCATCGTTTGTATAATCGGCTGATGCTTTTAGTTTGTCGATTATAAGTTCACTCTTGATTGATGCACCGTTGAACTTAACTTTATCCTTTACAGGATATGACGATGCACTGCTTGCCGAAACAGTCGGTGCATATGCAGTAATGTAAATCTTACCGCCTTCGTCACGGTCGATAAATGCGTTTGTGATGTAAGCGTAAGGAATTACGGCAGTCTGTTCAAGTGTTCCGAAAACGGCTGTGTTAAATGCGTCAAGATAGAATGTACCCGAAACGCCTGTTTTAAGAGTTTTGCCGTCTTTGTCATTTATGTATGCCTCACACTTGCTGCCGATTTTATATGATTTACCGCCGATTGTCATTTTATCGCCGTTTGAACCGATTGAAGTGATTGAACCCTTAACAGGATTATTTGTAACAAGAAGTGTGTAGTACGAACCGTCAAGGCTCTTTGTATAAAGAATTACATCGTTTGCGGAAATTGATGTAACAGGAATTTCCGAACCGTTCTTTGTGATTGTGTATGTATAATCAGACGCTTGAGGGTCAAGGATTAAGTAGTTACCTGTTACGAGCTTGTCTGTTATACGGTAATCTGTTGTTGTAGGAGTGGCATAAGCAACTATTGTGTCATAGTTGTTTATTTGGATCATATCTATTGTGCCGTCGTCACCGTTGTCTGTAAGTTTAACGTCACCGTAGATTGTGTAGTCTGTGTCAGGAGTAAGCCATTGTTCAAGTGCCTCTTCGCGTGAGAATGTTTCTTCCTGCTTTGTTGTCGGATTTGTAAGAGTTACGGTTTCGTTCTTTGCAACAAGTTTGCCGTTGTATCTTACTGTAAGTTCATCTTCTTTTAGTTTTACAGTCTTTAGCTTTGATGATGAATCATAGTATTTAAGTGAGTTGCCGGAAAAACTGTTTAAATCTTCATAATCTAATTTGATTTCAGAATTTTTTGTTGTTTCGTCGTCAATGATGATAAGCTTTCTGTCGTCCTTGTCTGTCAACTGTTCATAGTAAACTGTGATAGTATTGCCAAGATATTTGCTTATATCTGTAACGTTTGAAGTGAATTCCGAGAAGTCGATTTTTACAAGATCACTGCTGTCGTTCGGCAAGATAGCCATTTCACTTTCGTTAAGGTCTTGCTTGCAGTCCTCTGTCAGGTAATCTTCAACACCTACAAGAGTACCTTTTAGCTTTTTAACTTTTAGGTAGTCCTGCATAAGAGTTTTCTCTGTTGCAACCCAGTTGTAACCGTTGTTTTCGTATATAGGTATTTCAAGTGCATTGTAAAGTACCTGTGCAATCATACCTCTTGTTGCACCTTCACTGTAACCTGTTGAATTAACTTTCTTTGTAAGGTCAAGAGTGTTTGCCTGCTTAATGAAACCTTCCGGCCATTCGCCGAGATTTTCGGCAAACTGAACATAACCTAATGTACAAACTACCATTTTAAGAGCTTGTTCATAAGTTACAGGAGCGTCCGGAGCAAAAGTACCGTCGCCCATACCTGCGATTATGCCAAGGTTGTAGGCAGTTTGAATATAGTTCTTTGCCCAGTGTGAAGCGTCAACATCAGTAAAGTCTGATGAGTCGTATGCAAGGTCTTTGTAGCCAAGTATAAATACGATAAGCTTTGTGAATTCGGCTCTTGTGATTTGACCGTCAGGCTTGAAAGTACCGTCTTCGTATCCGTCAATAACTTTAAGCTTTGTTAAAGTTGTAATAGCATCTTTGTAAGTATTATCGTCACCTACGTCGCTGAATGCAGCAAAAACCGATGTCTGACATATGACGGAAAGTGTCATAATAAGTGATGTCAGAATTGCTGTTAGTTTTTTCATGAGTTATTCATCCTTTCGTTTTGAATTTAATGTAGTAATATTCTGATACTGATATTTTATCATTCTTTTATATATAAGTCAATTAAAATAATATATTTCACAATTGTGAATTTTAATAAAATTGTGTAAAAAAATTTATTTAACATTGCAATAATAAGAGGAAAGTGCTACAATATCTATTGACTGACATTTTTAATATTAGTTATATATAAATATGAAGAAAAACGTGGAGGAACATTTATGGATAATAAAAAGAAAAACCGTTCGCCGCTGAAAAATCCGTTGTTGATATTTTTGGTGATTTCGATTATTGCGACAGTTATTTTAAATATGGTAATGCTGTCGTTGCAGACACCGAAGAAACAGGAAATATCGTACAGTGAATTTTTGACTATGCTTGATGAAAATAAAGTTGACGAGGTTATTTTGCAGTCGGAGCAGATAGTCATATATGAAAAGTATGACGAATCACAGCCGATAACAACGCCTAAAACAACCGAGTTTATGAAGATGATGGGCATAGATACAGACGCGGTTATAGAACAGGCAAAGGAAAACAGCAGAAATGTGTATTATACGGGATATATTCCTGACGACAGACTTCTTGCGGATTTGGACAGTCACGGTGTGAAGTATTCTACTCCGATACAGCATAACAGTCCCATACTTGATTTCTTCCTTACATGGATATTACCGTTGGTAGTTATTTATTTACTGTTCTTTATTTTGACGCGTTCAATGTCGAAGAAAATCGGCGGTGGCGGCGGAATTATGGGAATAGGTCAGTCCAACGCAAAGATGTATAACGTAGAAAATGCGACAGGCGTAACGTTTGCGGACGTTGCCGGTCAGGAAGAGGCTAAAGAATCGCTTGACGAAATAGTCGATTATCTTCATAATCCGTCAAAATATCTTGCAATCGGTGCAAAACAGCCTAAGGGTGCACTTTTGGTCGGACCGCCGGGAACAGGTAAAACACTTCTTGCAAAGGCGGTTGCAGGTGAGGCGAAAGTGCCGTTTTTCTCACTTTCCGGTTCGGAATTTGTGGAAATGTTTGTCGGCGTCGGTGCGTCAAGAGTTCGTGACTTGTTTAAGCAAGCATCGGCAAAAGCACCTTGTATTATATTTATAGACGAAATTGACGCAATCGGTAAATCGAGAGATAATCAGATTAGTTCAAATGATGAACGTGAACAAACTTTAAATCAGCTGTTAAGCGAAATGGACGGATTTGATTCGTCAAAAGGACTTGTTATTTTGGCGGCAACCAACCGTCCGGAAGTGCTTGATAAGGCACTTTTAAGACCGGGTAGATTTGACAGAAGAATTATTGTTGAAAAGCCTGATTTAAAGGGCAGAGAAGATATTTTGCGTGTGCATATCAAGCACGTTAAAACAGAACCTGACATTAATCTTCACGAAATGGCACTTGCAACAAGCGGTGCGGCAGGTGCAGACCTTGCGAATATGGTAAATGAGGCGGCTTTAAGGGCGGTAAGATGTAACAGAAAGACCGTAAGTCAAGAAGATCTTATGGAGGCTGTTGAAGTCATAATCGCGGGTAAAGAAAAGAAAGACAGAATTTTGTCCGAAAAGGAAAAGAGAATTGTTTCGTTCCACGAAGTCGGTCACGCACTTGCAACGGCGGTACAGAAACATACTCAGCCTGTTCACAAAATCACAATCGTTCCGAGAACTATGGGTTCGCTTGGTTATACAATGCAAATGCCCGAAGAGGAAGAACGTTATTTGATGTCGAAAGACGAAATAGTTGACCAGATTACAGTGTTCCTTGCAGGCCGTGCGGCGGAAGAACTTGTATTCAACGTGCAGACAACAGGTGCGTCAAACGATATTGAACGTGCAACGTCACTTGCGAGAAATATGATTACGCAGTACGGTATGTCGGAAAAATTCGGTATGGCCGGACTTGAAAGCATACAGAATAAATATCTTGACGGCAGAAATGTTTCAAACTGTTCGGAGGAAACAAAGACAGATATTGATAAGGAAGTTGTACGCGTATTGAAAGAGTGTCACGAAAAGGCATTTAATATATTGAAAGAAAATCGTGACGCACTTGATGAAATCGCAGAATTTCTTATCAATAAGGAAACTATTACGGGCGATCAGTTTATGGAGATATTCAACCGTGTAAAAAGCGGCAGAGAAAATTCTGACAGTGATGCAGAAGAAAGTGCCGCAGTTAATGAAGAAAATGATAAAGAAGAATAACGGTACGTTCAAAAAGTGCTTTGCTCAAAGGCTTAGGGAACTGAGAAAAGAAAACGGCATAACGCAGGCGAGACTTGCGGAGAGAATGAATGTTTCGAGAACGTGTATCGCAAATTGGGAAAGCGGCGAGCGTATTCCCGAAGTGGCGGCGATAACATATCTTGCCAAACTTTTTAAAGTTCCCGTTGACTACCTTTGCGGCAGAACGGACGAACGGTACAGAGTGAAATTGCTTGATAATATCGACTTCGACTTAACAAAACTAAACGGCAAAGGCATTGAAATGCTTTGCGAATATTACGATTATCTTGTCAGCAGTGAAAAATATAGAGCAAAATAGTAAAAAATGCTTGACATTTGCTGAAAAAAGATATATAATTACAAGGCTTGCGGTAAACGTAAGCAATCCTTGCCCACACGGGGTATGTGTGGGACAAAAGTCCATAAGGAGGTGCAGAAAATGGCTGAAAAAATACTAAACAGCTATGAAACAATTTTTATCATTGACGCAACACTTGATGAGGAAACGGTTACTGCTCTAAAGGATAAGTTTACAACACTTATCGAACAGAACGGTGAACTTGAATCTGTTGACGAATGGGGCAAGAGAAGACTTGCTTACGAAATTAATGATAGAACAGAAGGTTTCTACTATCTTGTAAACTTCAAGGCTGACAGCGAGTTCCCTAAAGAACTTGAAAGACAGTACAAGATTACAGAAGGTATCCTAAGAACTATTGTTATCAGAAAAGACGAAGAATAGTCTTTTGTGAAGAAAGCGGTGTAAGTATGAACAAAGTTATATTAATGGGACGTCTTACACGCGACGTCGAAATGCGTCAGACTCCGAACGGTGTTTCACTTGCGAGATTTTCAATCGCGGTAAACAGACGTTTCGCCGGTAAAGATGCTCAGCAGCAAGCTGATTTCATCAACTGCGTTGCATGGCGTCAGACAGGTGAATTTATCGCAAGATATTTCCAAAAGGGCAGTATGATTGCGGTAGTCGGAAGTATTCAATCGAGAAGTTGGGACGGTAATGACGGTAAAAAGCAGTATGCGACGGAAGTTGTTGTAGACGAGGCTTACTTTACCGGTTCAAGAGCCGAATCAGGTACTCAAGGCGGAGGAAATTATCAGAACCAAGGCTTTAATCAGGGCGGATTTAACGCTCCTCAATCGCAGCCTGCACAAGGCAGTGAACCAAACTTTGGTGATGATTTTGATATGGGCGATTTTTCGGACCTTGACGGTTCGGAAGACGATTTGCCATTCTAACATCCGCGTGATAAAAATTGATAGGAGGAAAATAACATGGCTGAAAGAAATGACAGACCACAGAGAGCAAGAAGACCTAAGAAAAAGGTTTGTATGTTCTGCGTAGATAAGGTTGAGCATATCGATTATAAGGATACAGCAAAGCTTAGAAGATACGTTACTGAAAGAGGCAAGATCGTGCCAAGACGTATCAGCGGTAACTGTGCAAAGCACCAAAGACAGCTTACAACAGCTATCAAGCGTGCAAGAATTATAGCACTATTGCCATTCGTTGCTGAATAATTGATTTTTTAAACGGAATGCACTGCATTCCGTTTTTTTATATATAATTTAACGGAAGGTGTTATAATGAACATAAAAGTAAGAGAATTTAATGAAAGCGATATACAATCCGCAAATGGAATTTGGAACGAAGTCGTAGAGGACGGAGTGGCTTTTCCGCAGGAAGAATGTCTTACGGAAAAGAGCGGATTGGAATTTTTTAAGAGTCAGTCATATACAGGTATTGCGTATGATGAAGAAACGGGTTATATTGTCGGACTCTACATACTTCATCCGAACAATGTCGGCAGATGCGGTCATATCTGCAATGCAAGCTATGCGGTGAAATCAACACAAAGAGGTAAGCAGATAGGTGAAATTCTTGTGACGGATTGCTTGAAAAAAGCAAAGGAAATCGGTTACGGTATACTTCAATTTAATGCCGTTGTCGCAACTAATCAATATGCACTTAAATTATATAAAAAACTCGGCTTTGTACAACTCGGCGTAATACCTAAAGGTTTCCGCATGAAAGATGGAACATACGAAGATATAATTCCGCATTATCACACTTTATAAAAATTTTTTTGAAAAAAGTGCAACCTTTTGGTGTGCTGAATTGTATTATAAGTGAAGGGAGGGGGATTAATGACAGACGAAAGGTCAAAAACAGACGTTTCATCTGACGAAGTTATACGCAAGTATTTTGATATGGTGTATAAACTTGCTTTGTCACAAACGAAAAATCAAACTTTTGCCGAAGATGTGACGCAAGACGTGTTTGTTCGATTTATACAGAATAAAGATAAATTTGAGTCGAAGGAACATATAAAGGCTTGGCTCATTCGTGTGACGATAAATTGCTCAAAGAGTGTTTTTATGTCATCGTGGTTCAAGAAAATCGTTCCGCTTGAAGAAGATTTAACCTTTGACAATCCCGAAAAAAGTGACGTGTATTTCGCTGTACAAGACCTTCCCTTAAAATATCGTACGGTGATACATCTTTTCTATTATGAGGATATGAGCGTGAGAGAAATCGCCGAAAGCATTGACATAAAAGAATCGACTGTTAAATCGCATTTACACAGAGGCAGAATGTTGCTTAAAAATAAACTGAAAGGAGATTATAACTTTGTTTAGGAAAATTTATAAACAAGCCAATGACGATATAAAACCGAGTGAAGATATGATAAACAGAGTTATCTTGAATGCGCATAAAGGTGCAGAGAAAAGACAATCTCCCCTACCGTATAGGCGATACGCAAAATATGCGGTATCGGCTGCGGCGGCAGTTGTTGTTGTGTCTGCGGCGGTTATATCTATGCCGTATTGGCAGAAAACAAGAGATGACGGCGTGATTATTGAGGAGCAAGTTTCAACACCGACACCGTCCGATATGTCGGAAAGTGTAGTTTCAAATGCTGCGGATACTTCATATCCGTATCCTACCGATAGTCCCCAAACTATTCAAAATCCCTATACTCCCCCTCCCAATAACTATTCGGATAGTCAAACTAAAACGGAGAAAAAGAACGGTGACTATAAGAGTAGTGACAATGAAAAAGTTGCGGTAAATAATCGAATAGCAAACGAGAACAAATCGCTTAAAATCGAGGATAAAACCAAAATCACCAATATCGAGAGTGAACAAAACAGTAAAAACCAAGAAATAACGGAAGATGTCGCTGTCGAAGAAAGTGCAATCGAGGAAAACGCAATCGAATTATCAACAATATTTTCTGCTTTTATGGCAAGTGACAGAACAGCAGAAATCAGTACAAAAAAAGAAGTGCCGACCGAAATTACAAGCGATGAAGGCAATGCTGATACGGTTATCGGCACCGGAATGGCAATGAGTTCGGCTATGGCTACATCAGTGCCGACACCTCAAATAGAAATAAACGCTCCGAGCGGTTTTGAAACGACCGATACATATAACGGCGGTGCGGCTTTTGAATCAGAAAACGGCGGAAGAATAGACGTAAATTATTATTACAGCGGAAATGACGATACAGAGCCGGTGTATAACGAATATGAAAATGATGTATCGGCATATTTTACCGAAGATAAAATCGATTATAATATTTACGGAACCGATACGGGCAGAGAGCCTGTGGAAGAAGTAGTCAATTCAATCAAATAAAGTATTGAATTGATTTGCAATCTGTGATATAATATAGACAATACAATGATTTTGGAGGTAATGATTGTGAATAAGAAGATAATAGCATCTGTATTGGCTGTCGCATCTGTTTTGACTGTATCGGCAGGCGCTTTGGCTGATGATAACATTACGGTTACGGTAAACGGAAATAATGTTTCTTTTGTGGAAATAACACCTTTTATTGAAAATGACCATACACTTGTTCCTATGCGTGAAATATTCGAGGCACTTGGCGCAGACGTACAGTGGGACAACGAAACAAGAACTGTTATATCATATGATTCGATAAGTGACGTAAGCATTACAATGCAGATTGATTCTGATGTAATGTATGTAAACGGTGACGCGGTTACACTTGAAACACCCGCAAAAATCGTGGGTTCATCAACGGTTGTGCCTGTAAGAGCAATCGCTGAGGGTATGCACAGCGTTGTCGGTTGGGATGAGGCAACAAAGACAGTTACTGTTGAAAAGGAAATCAAAACAGAGCCGTCTTCACAAATTCCAAACCCATGGACAGATTATAACAGTCTTGACGAGCTTAATGCGGCATTGAATAATGCAGAGAGTGTAAAATATCAAGTGGCAGATTTGAACGCAAGCAGTTTTGATGAGGGTAGCAAGTGCGAGGCACAAAGCTACAGATACCTTGCCGACAGTAATTTGGCAGAAATCAAATACACTTACAATACAAATGTATTAGACATTACAGTTCGTACACAACCGGGTGACGCAGACATTTCGGGTATATCGGGCGGTACTAAGGTTGAGGACTACAAAGTAGCCGATTCGGCAGTTGAAATTTACACATACGATAAAACAACATACGCAATATGGTCATGCGAGGACGCGGGTACAGTAATGAGTCACAGCGTTGCCGTAACGGAAAATGAAACTGTTACAGACGTGAATGCTCTTGTAAAAACACTTGTAAACGACGTTGAAACAAATCACCCAAGAGGTTAATTTGACTGAAATAAAATATAAAAAACCGCTTTAATGAGCGGTTTTTTTGGTGTGAAAATACAGTTGAGAAAAATGCAGTGATATGGTATAATTTAAGATATGAAAAATGAAAGAGGTATTAAAATGGTTATTTTATATGAAGTACACGATAATTTATACGTAAATATGACGAACAAATGTCCGTGCGCGTGCACGTTCTGTCTAAGACAAACGAGGGACGAAATGAATCATTCGGGCAGCCTTTGGCTTGAAAGAGAACCGAGCGTTGAAGAAGTTAAAAACGAATTTTCAAAATTTGATATGAATAAGTATAAAGAGGTTGTTTTCTGCGGTTTCGGTGAGCCGACCGAAAGACTTGACGATGTGCTTGAAGTCTGTCGGTTTATAAAGGATAAGTATAACAAAACTATCCGTATAAACACGAACGGTCTTGCTGACCTTATTCACAAAAAGAACACTGCACCTATGTTTGACGGACTTATCGATATTGTTTCGATCAGCCTTAATACGCCGAACAAAGAACGTTATCTTGAACTTACACGCAGTAAATTCGGTATCGAATCGTTTGACGCAATGATTAAGTTTGCCGAAAATGTAAAGCACTATGTAAAGGAAGTTGTGCTTTCGACTGTTTCGACAACGCTTACAGAGGAAGAAGAAAAGGAATGTGCCGATATTTGTAAAAAAATCGGCGTGACATACAGAATAAGACCGTTCGAGGATTAATAATTATGAATACTGTTGCAACAGAAATGATAAAGTATTATGCAGGTGACAAGAAACGCATAAACCATTTTATAAAAGTACACGGCTATGCCAAAGCGATAGGCGAAGCGGAGGAGCTTGATGAAAGGACTATGCTTATTCTTGAAACTGCCGCATATGTGCATGATATAGGAATAAAGATAAGCGAAGAAAAATATAATTCTTCTGCGGGCAAATATCAGGAAATCGAAGGTCCGCCGATTGCGGAGGAAATGCTTACGAAATTGAGATATGACAAAAACGTTATCGAACGTGTGTCATACCTTGTCGCTCATCATCACACATATTCAAATATCGACGGTATCGACTATCAAATACTTGTTGAGGCGGACTTCCTTGTCAATATAGATGAGGACGAAATGACAAAAGAAACGGCTAAAAACGTTCGTGAGAAGATATTTAAGACAAAATCCGGTACACAAATGCTGGATAATTTATTTTTAACGGAGCTGATAAAATAATGTGGATAGGACTCGTATGCCTTTACGGAGTTTTAAAGGGTGTAAGAGATATAATAAAGAAAAAGGCAATGGAGAAAAACAGTGCTATGGAGGTGCTGTTTTTCTACACGTTTATAAGCTTTTTATTCGTGACGCCGAGCGTGAAAAACGCATTGTCGATAGATTTTCATTATATCGGATTTGTAATGATAAAATCAGCTATAATTTTTATAGCTTGGATATGCAGTTTTAAGGCGATAAAGAAACTGCCGATTGGATTTTACGGAATTATGGATATGTCGCGCGTAATATTTGCGACAGTGCTTGGAGTAACAGTGCTGGGAGAAGTTATGACGGGACATAAGATTGCCGGTATGGCACTTGTGCTTGTCGGATTGCTTTTCGTAAATGCCAAAGGCAAGGGATTGGGCGAAGAAAAAACAAAGCCGATATACATTGTACTTGTGCTTATATCGTGTCTTTGCAACGCTGTTTCGGAACTGCTTGATAAAATGCTTATGCAAAGTATGAACAGCGGTCAACTTCAATTTTGGTATATGTTCTTTATGGTAATATTGTATTTGGGCTATATGATTGTAACCAAAACAAAAATAGATTTTAGAACGATATACAAAAATTATTGGATACTTATTTTGAGCGTGTTGTTTGTAATCGGCGATAAGGCACTGTTTATCGCGTGCAGTAAGCAGGAAAGCACAGTTGTCGCAATGACTCTTATAAAACAATGTTCGGTTATGATTACGATTATAGGCGGACGAATTGTGTTCAAAGAAAAACGCACGCTTTATAAAATGGTGTGCGCGGCGGTTATAATCGCCGGAATAGTTTTTGCCGTTATGTAAAAAATTAAATTTGTTATTGTAAAAAAATGGTTGATATGATAGAATGATTTATATATAATCTATAATGGCATTAAGGGTATATGAAGGGAGTCGGATTATGCTGGATATATATAATGTATTAGATGCAATATCGGAAATTGTATATGTATCTGACGCAGAAACTCATGAGATTTTGTACATAAATGAGGCGGGAAAGAAAATTCTCGGCGATTGTTTGGGTGAAACGTGTTATAAACTTTTTCACGGCAAAAGTGAGGAATGTACGAATTGTCCTTGCTCGAACGGTGAGGGGCTTTCTGAGTATATTCGTGAAAATGTAATGCCGGAAAAAGCATATATTATTAAGCATAAGGATACTGTGTGGGACGGTAAAAAGGCATATTTGGATATTGCATTTGACATTACCAACACTGAAGAAATTCAGAAAAGACTTGAACAACGTCTTGATATGGAGCATATTTTGGTAAGCTGTATGGTTGAAATGCACAAGAATAAACCGTTTGAAGAAAGCTTTACAAATTTGCTTGGAATAATAGGCAAGTATTTTGAAGCGGATAAAATTTTTGTGTTCAGTTATGATGAAAATAAACTGAGCAATGTATTTGAATGGAATAACAATGGCGTCAATCCGAGAGCGGAAGAACTTAAAAGCTTGGATTCAAATATCGTTGATAAGTGGCTGCCGACCTATGACAGCAATGAAAATGTTATTTTAAATAATGTCGAAGATTTGAAAGAAATTTCTGTTGAGGCATATCATCAGGCGGTAAAAAGCGGTGTGCAAAGGCTTGTTGCGTCACCGATTGCCGATAACGGTAAGATAATCGGTTTTATCGGCGCAAGTAATTTGCCGGAAGAAAAATTTTCTCAAATTGTGACATTCTTTGACGCACTTGATTATTTTGTTGCGTCAATGGTTATTCGTGAAAAGAGTGCACGAAAACTCAGAGAGATGAGCTACGTCGATTCGCTTACGGGCCTATATAACAGAAATAAGTTTACAGAAGATACCGAAAAAATTATGAGAGGTCGTAATTGCGGCTTGGGCGTACTTTATATGGACCTTAACGGTTTGAAAGAGATTAACGATAAAAGCGGTCATTGCGGCGGTGATTGTGCGCTGAAAGATATAGCGAGCGTAATTGTTGAGTCGTTTGGCAAGGAGTGTTCATACAGAGTCGGCGGAGATGAATTTGTCGTGCTTCGCTATGATACGAATGATAAGGAGTTTACAGCTAAGGTTACTGCGTTCAGAAATTTGATTTCTGAAATGAAGTATAAAGTGTCGATTGGTTTTCATTATTCTAAAGATTCGTCGGATATTGATGAAGTAATAAAGATTGCCGATGAAAAAATGTATCAGGATAAGAAATATTATTACAGAAATAACGGTCAGTCGGCAAGATACAGATTTTATAATGATACGTTTGTGTCATTCTCAACACAGGAAAAGTTGAAAAAGCTTATACAAGAAGAAAGATTTGTTATATGGTTTCAACCGAGATTTTCCGCAATCAACGGAGAATTTTGCGGCAGTGAGGCGCTTATCAGATATTTTGATGAGGACGATACGATTGTTTCGCCTATGGATTTTATTCCTGCAATGGAATATAACGAAACGGTGCATATGATAGACCTTTATGTGTTCAGACACGTCTGTGAATATATTTCCGGCTGGATTGAGGCGGGTAAAAATATTAAGCCTGTGTCGGTTAATATATCGCATTGCACGATTGTCAGACCTAATTTTATGGAAAATCTTATGGATATTTGGTTTGATTATAATATCCCGAAAGATTCGATTGTGATTGAAGTGTCGGAAGATAAGGTTAAGGGCGGTCTTAGCGATGTGCTTGACAAAATTGTGGAACTTAAAAATAACGGTTTCCATATTGCGATTGATAATTACGGTGCGAAATATGCGGACTTGTTCTTGTTCTCGGAAGTTAAATTTGATACATTGAAACTTGACCGTGAACTTGTTCATAAACTTGAAACAGATGAAAAGACTTGTATGATTTCAAAGTCGGTTATAGATATTTGTAAAAATTATAATATTTCCGTTGTCGCCGAGGGCGTCGAAAATGAAAAGGAATATGATATTTTGAAAGAAATGGGCTGCGATGAGGCACAGGGATATTTGTTCGATAAACCGATGTCGTGGAATAGATTTGAAGAAAAATATTTGTAATTTAAAAGGCGGTACATATGTACCGCCTTAAATATAATAAAGTTATTTTTTTAGTTAATATATCTTTGCATGAGTATTCTTCAAGTTTTGTATTTACACAAAACTTGAAGAATACTCTTTTAATGTTACACAACGATATTATCTGGCTGTTTCAAAAACAGGAATAGATATTTTAAAGAAAAATCTAAATCAAATATAATTATGCGGCAGCAGGGTAAAATCTGCCGCCTATTTAATTATTTTTTGTAGCAAGAAACTGCATAAAGTCTATAACCTCATTTTTTTGTGTCGGTGTTAAAGAATGAAAGACAATCAAAAAATCATTGCTATATGTATGATTTTTTATATTTGTGATACCGAAAAGGTAATCAATACTTACACCAAAATGATTAGCAAGCGTGGTAATAATGCGTTCATCTCTTGGAAAATGTATTCCTCTTTCATAATCGCTTATAACCTTATTTGAAACAAACAGCAAATCAGCAATATCTTTTTGCTTTTCGTCATTGTCCTCGCGTAATTCTTTTAATCTTTCGCCAAATGTCATATACATCAACTCCTAGATTTATTTTACCTTAATCGTAAATTTATTTGAATATTTAACCTATAAAGTAAAAATATTATTGACATTTACCGAAAAAGTAATTATAATAAGAATATATACTACGTGGAGTAAAGGGAGGATATAAAAATGGGTGTATGTTGGGCGACATTATTATTTTTCATAGGAATGATAATATATATGTCTGTTAAAACTTCCATGACAAACAAGAAAGGTAGAGAACAAGCAGAAAGTTTACCTAATGAATCGAAACTATTGTCAATTTATGATTATAATAATCTTGGCAATCAAATCGAAATGCACAGTTTAGGTGCGAAGATCGCTTTTGTAAATTCTTCATCCTATTCATCTGATAGTGCAATACTTACGAACAGAGCGTTATGCTTTAAAGGTTCAGGAACTCGTTTTTATGTAACTCCGCCATCACTAAATGGAGAAATTAAATTTGATATTGAAAAAAATACAGCAACCTATACAACCACAAAAAATAAAAGCACAGTAGGCAGAGCTATTGTTGGAGGAGCGTTGGCTGGCGGTGTAGGAGCTGTTGTTGGTGCAGCAAGCTCATTATCGGGAGATGGAAAAAAGACAGTGTCAAGGACATATAATACAGGTGATTACCACTTAAAAATAAAGCTAAAAGATATAGCATGGATAGAACCAACAACATTATATGTAAATAATGAAATTATTAATAAAATAGGATCTATTTTCTCAGACGGTGAAAAGACTACATCAAGTCCATATACTAAGTATGACATAAGCGGAATTGATATGTTTCAAAAAAACAGAATAATAGAATATACACAAAAGGCTATAAATACAAGATAAATGCTTATAGATAAATTGAACTGGCTAACATCTTATTTGAGTGGTTGCACTGTTCGCGATAAATTTAATATATATTGTCCTTGCTGTGGCGGAACGAGGGCATTAAAAGAATTGCTGAAATTACATATTATAAAATCATTACAGTACAATCCAATAGTAATCTTAACAATATTATATTTTATATTACATATTATTTTGCTGTTTATCGAATATAGATTTTACCACAAGTATAGATTTATAAAATTACGAATTATAATGATATACATTTTCTTTACGGTATGGATGGTATTTTGGGTGATTAGAAGTTTTAGAGTGTATTATTTAGGAATTGATTTTTTAAATAATATATTAAAACAATAAAATTTTAGTGGAAATGACAAATAAAATACACAAGCTATAATTTATATTAAAATATGTAGATGATGAAAGGATGTTTATCTATGAAAAAATTACTTATATTATTAACAATTATTGCAACATTATCATTATGTTCTTGTGGAGGAACTTCACAATATGATAAAGATTTGAATTCAGGTATTCAGAAAATGAAAAGCGGTGAAAAAATGACAGAAGGCGAAAAGAACGCTACTAATGACTTTTTAGATTACCAGAAAAGCCACTAATTTGATTGTCATAATAAAAATAGTTTCCACTAATATATTTTTCACGAGGCGGCGATATGCCGCCTTTTGTATTCCAGAAGAAAAAGCTGATTGCGGCGGCGGTATAATAGAAGCATAAGGGGCGGCGGTATATTCGGGAAATCCCCAGATAAAAATATTTTTAGGGGTATTGCGCGGTCTGTTCCCTCACTAAATCAACAAAAATTTTCGGCAAACTTTTTGGACAAAGTTTTTTAAGGCTCGCGCCACAATCACGCCACAATTTGAGGTTAAAAAAGCAAAGAAAAAGAGCCTGTTCGTGATTGAACAAGCTCTTGTAAAATATCCAATTTTATTAGGTTTTACGCGGCTTTAGAGATTAACCGAAGTATCTCTTTAACATACCTTCAAAGCCTTTTCCGTGTCTTGCCTCATCTTTTGCCATTTCGTGAACTGTGTCGTGAATAGCGTCGTAGCCAAGTTCTTTTGCTCTCTTTGCAAGTTCAAGTTTACCTGCTGTTGCACCACACTCAGCCTCTGATCTAAGTTCAAGATTTTTCTTTGTTGACGGAGTTACAACTTCACCAAGAAGTTCAGCAAATTTTGCAGCGTGTTCAGCCTCTTCCAAAGCGGCTCTCATATAAAATTCGCCGATTTCAGGATAACCCTCGCGGATTGCCTGTCTGCTCATTGCGATATACATACCGACTTCTGTACATTCGCCTTCAAAATTAGCCTTTAGACCTTCGTAAACATCAGCTTCAACCTGATCCTTTGCGCCTACTCCGATAACGTGTTCACATACAAAGTTTAGTGCAGTACCCTCTTCCATAACAGTGAACTTTGAACCCGGAACACCGCACTGTGGACATTTTTCAGGTGGTTCGTTACCCTCGTGAACATAACCGCATACCGGACATACATACTTTTTCATAATAAATTTCCTCCTTAGAATTAATTATTTTTTTTACTACTACAATTTTCGCAGATACCGTAAAATATAAGCGAATAGTCTTCTATATCTGCATTTAATTTTTCCGCCGCTTGATTTTTTATCTTGTCCATACCGTCTAAATCAACATCGTATATTTTGTCACACTTATTACATACGAAATGGAAGTGTCGGTGGACAAAACCGTCGAAATGCTCTTTGTTTGCGGAGGTACTGATTTTTAAAATATCTCCGTTTTCCGCAAGCTGTGCAAGGTTTCTGTATACAGTTCCAAGACTGATGTTTGGAAATTCCTTACGCAGATTTTCGTACAGCCAATCAGCCGACGGGTGGGAGCGTGTACTTCTAAGCAGCGTTAGAAGTGCCTCACGCTGTTTTGAATACTTCATACATTTCACTCCTTCAAAATCAATGATGATAATCATTACTGATTTATGAGTTCATTATAACAGACGTTTTTCTGTTTGTCAATAGTTTTTTGAAATAAATTTAGATTAATTTTGTATAAATTTAATTTTGGGTGTTGCCACCACTCCTCAAGGAGAGAAAAAAGGCTCCCATAGAGGGGAGCTGTCGGCATAGCCGACTGAGGGGTGGTTGTGTGTGGCGACCGATGATCGCCCCTACGGAGTGTGATTGATGAATAGCCACCACTCCGTCACTGCGTGCCACCACTCCTCAAGGAGAGGCAAGAAAGGCTCCCATAGAGGGGAGCGGGCGACAAAGTCGACTGAGGGGTGGCTATGTGTGGCGATCGATGATCGCACCTACGGAGGGGCTATGTAGGGCGACCGATGATCGCCCCTACGAAAAGATGGGATTAATAAGGAGTGCGTATGCCACCACTCCGTCACTGCGTGCCACCTCTCCTCAGGAGAGGCAAGAAAGGCTCCCATAGAGGGGAGCTGTCGGCACAGCCGACTGAGGGGTGGTTTCGCACATTGCAAAATACTTTTTTATTCTAAAATTTACGATATTTTTTGATTAGTCTTGATTTTATCGGCGGTTTATAATATAATATAGAAGTAAAATTATGTTTACAGGAAAGGAACTGATAAATATGAAGAAAATGGAACAGCTTTACGAAGGAAAAGCAAAGAAGGTTTTTAAAACTGATGACGAAAATCTTTACATCGTTGATTACAAAGATGACGCAACTGCATTTAACGGTCTTAAAAAAGGTCAAATTGCAGGTAAGGGTGTTGTGAACAACAAAATGTCAAACTTCCTTATGCAAATTATGGAAAAGAACGGTATCCCTACTCACTTTGTTGAAGAAATTTCAGACAGAGAAACTGTTGTTAAGAGAGTAGAAATCGTACCTTTGGAAGTAATCATCAGAAATATTGCGGCAGGTAGTTTTTCAAAGCGTTTCGGCGTTGAAGAAGGCAAGAAATTAAACTGCACAACTTTGGAATACTGTCTAAAGAACGACGACCTTGGCGATCCTATGATTAACGATTATCAGATTATCGCTATCGGTGCCGCTACTAAAGAGGATCTTGATACTATTGCTGACCTTACTTTTAAAGTAAATGATGTTCTAAAAGCATATTTTGAAAGTGTTAATATAGAACTTGTTGATTTCAAGATTGAGTTCGGTAAAACTCCTGACGGTCAGATTATTCTGGCTGATGAAATCTCACCTGACACTTGCCGTCTATGGGACGCTACAACTCACGAAAAACTTGACAAAGACCGTTTCAGACGTGATATGGGCAATGTTGAAGAAGCATACGCAGAGGTATTTAAACGTCTTGGACTATAATTAAGTGTAGACCGAATTAAATTGCCCGGCTCACCGCTTTTTGCCGAGGACAGTGCATATGTACGGCACCGTCGACTGCAAAGCGGAAATCAAAGCGATTTTCTTCGGTCTTATAAAAAATTCAGAGGAGTAAATGAAATGGCAACAAATACTTACGAAAGTCCGTTAAACTCACGTTATGCGTCAAAGGAAATGCAGTACATTTTTTCTCCGGACAAGAAATTCTCAACTTGGAGAAAACTTTGGATTGCACTTGCAGAAAGTGAAAAAGAACTTGGACTTGATATAACAGACAAACAGATTGCTCAAATGAAAGAGCATATTTACGATATTAATTATGATGTTGCAAAGGCTCGTGAAAAGGAAGTTCGTCACGATGTAATGTCACACGTTTACGCATACGGCGTACAGTGTCCGGACGCAAAGCCTATTATTCACTTGGGTGCAACAAGTTGTTATGTCGGTGACAACACTGATATTATCATAATGACAGAGGCTATGCAGCTTGTTAAGAAAAAGCTTGTATGTCTTATCGGAGAGCTTGCAAAGTTTGCAAAGGAATATAAGGATTTGCCGACATTGGCATTTACTCATTTTCAGCCGGCACAGCCTACAACAGTAGGTAAGCGTGCGTCATTGTGGCTTGAAGATTTGCTTATGGACCTTGAGGACGTTGATTATCAGCTTTCAAAGGCAAAGCTTTTGGGCTGTAAGGGTACAACGGGTACACAGGCAAGTTTCCTTGAACTTTTTGAGGGTGACCATGAAAAATGTAAAATGCTTGACAAGAAGATTGCCGAAAAAATGGGTTATGAAGAATCATTCCCTGTAAGCGGTCAGACATATCCGAGAAAACTTGACTCTCAAATGCTTAATACATTGAGCCTTATCGCACAGAGTGCGTACAAGTTCTCAAACGACATCAGACTTCTTCAACACTTAAAGCAGATTGAAGAACCGTTTGAAAAGTCGCAAATCGGTTCATCGGCAATGGCTTATAAGAGAAACCCTATGAGAAGTGAAAGAATCGGCTCTCTTGCAAGATATGTAATAGTAGACGCACTTAATCCGGCAATCACTGCATCAACACAATGGTTTGAAAGAACTCTTGATGACAGTGCAAATAAGCGAATTTCAGTTCCTGAGGCTTTTCTTGCAGTAGATGCTATTCTCAGCTTGTACATCAACGTTGTTGACGGACTTGTGGTATATGATAAAGTAATTAATCAGCAGTTCATGCGTGAAATTCCGTTTATGGCTACTGAAAATATTATGATGGACGCCGTTAAAAAAGGCGGTGACAGACAGGATTTACACGAAAAAATCAGAGTATATTCTATGGAGGCGGGAAAGACTGTTAAAATGGAGGGTAAGGAAAACAACCTTGCCGAACTTATCGCCGGTGATCCTGCATTCGGTTTGACTTTGGAAGAAATTAATGCCGTTATGAAACCTGAAAATTTTGTCGGACGTGCTCCGCAGCAGGTTGAAGATTTCTTAAAGGATTACGTTGAGCCTGTTCTTGAAAAGAATAAGGATTTACTTGGTATTGAAGTTGAAATTAACGTCTGATATATTTAAAATATAAATTTAGAGGTATTTATATGAAGAAAATTATATCTTGCCTTGTTGCGGTTTGTATGGCTGCGATGTCGTTTGTGACCGTACACTGCGAGGATAATATTAAAGTGATACTTGACGGCAAAACTCTTGAATTTGACGTTCAGCCGCAAATTATAGACGAACGCACACTTGTGCCTATGCGTGTGATTTTCGAAGCATTGGGTGCAGAGGTTGAGTGGGAAGAGGAAACTCAGACTATCAACGCAAGACGTTCGGATACTGATTTGTTTTATATCAGTATGCGTGTGGGTGACAAGACAATTCATAAGGAGTCGGTTAAGGCGAACTTGCCGACATCAAACGATATTGAACTTGATGTACCGCCGATGATTATAGACGGGCGTACGCTTGTTCCTGTCCGTGCGGTTTCGGAGTGCTTTGGTTGTAAGGTAGAGTGGGACGGCGAAAGTCAAACTGTTATTGTTGAAAGCAATTCTGACAATAATACAGATACTGACGTACCGACACCGTCACCGACAGAAACGCCTGTCAATTCAGTTAATACAATCGAATATAACGCCGATAATGAGCAGTATGCAAGTTATATGAAAGAATTTAAAATTCTTGACGCGGTAAAAAATTCGGACGGCAACTATGATATAACATACACACTTCAAACATATCTTGAAGGTCGTGGTTTGGTTGTGGTTGAATTTAGGTGCCTTGATGAAAACGGCAGTGAAGTTGACAGATTCGGCGGAGCATTTCAAGGCACAGATTATACATGGAGCGCTCAAGAGGCGAAAACAACAATTTCCGGTAAAACAACACGCATTGAGCTTGTAATTGAAAAATAAGTTATGAAATTAAAAATCAGGCAAACGCTTGGTTAGCATAGGAGGACAAATACATGGTAAAAGCAATAGTTGGTGCAAACTGGGGCGATGAAGGTAAGGGCAAGATTACAGATATGCTTGCTGCTGACAGTGACATCGTAATCAGATTTCAGGGCGGTGCAAACGCAGGTCACACTATTATAAACGAATACGGAAAATTTGCATTGCATCTTCTTCCGTCAGGTTCATTCAATCAGAATGTAACAAATATGATCGGAAACGGTGTTGCACTTGATATTCCTGAACTTATAAAGGAAATTGACGAGGTCGTAAAACGTGGTGTTCCGAAGCCGAACATTGTTGTGTCAGAAAGAACACAGGTTCTTATGCCTTATCACAAGTTGTTTGACCAGTACGAAGAAGAAAGACTTTCAGACCGTCAGTTCGGTTCTACAAAGTCAGGTATAGCACCGTTCTTCTCAGATAAATTTTCAAAAATCGGTTTTCAGGTTTGGGAACTTTTCGAGCCTGAAAGACTAAAGGAAAAGATTAAGAACGTAATCGAAGTAAAAAATCTTATGCTTGAACATATCTATCATAAACCGCTATTGGACGCAGACGAGCTTTTCAATACACTTATGGAATATGCCGATATGATTAAGCCGTATGTGATTGATTCGGTTGCATTTATGCACAACGCAATCAAAGAGGGTAAGAAAATTCTTTTGGAAGGTCAGCTTGGCTCACTGAAAGACCCTGATTTCGGTATTTATCCGATGACAACTTCTTCATCTACTCTTGCCGGTTACGGTGCGGTTGGTGCAGGTATTCCTCCGTATGAAATTACAGACATAATTACAGTTGTAAAAGCATATTCATCAGCAGTTGGTGCAGGTGCATTTGTTTCGGAAATATTTGGCGAAGAGGCAGATGAACTTAGAAGACGCGGCGGTGACGGCGGTGAATTCGGTGCTACAACAGGCAGACCGAGACGTATGGGTTGGTTCGACTGTGTTGCGTCACGTTACGGCTGTCGTGTACAGGGTACAACTCAAGTTGCATTTACTGTACTTGACGTACTTGGTTATCTTGATGAAATTCCTGTATGTGTGGGATATGAAGTTGACGGTGAAGTTATCAGAGATTTCCCTACAACAAACAAGCTTGAAAGAGCAAAGCCTGTTTTGAAAGTTCTTCCTGGTTGGAAAACTGACATCAGAGGAATCAAGAAATATGAAGACTTACCGGAAAATTGCCGTAAGTACATCGAATTTGTTGAAAAAGAACTTGAAGTGCCTATTAAGATTGTTTCTAACGGTCCTTCAAGAGAAGATATTATATTGAAATAATTAAAATGAACCCAAGGGGGAATTTGTTATGGACGCATCTAAAATCAAATTGATTATATGGGACCTTGACGAAACCTTTTGGAACGGTACTATTTCAGAACAAAAGGTCGCACCTGTTAAGCAGGCTTGCGACCTTGTTTTGTTATCCTCAAAAAAGGGAATTGTCAATTCGATTTGTTCCAAAAATGATGAAAAGCCGTGTATCGATAAACTGAAAGAATGGGATTTGGATAAGTATTTTGTGTTCAATTCGATTAACTGGGAGCCGAAAGGTCAGAGGATTAAAGATACTGTCGAAAGTATGAATTTAAGACCTTGCAATGTACTTTTTATTGACGATAATAAGCTGAATTTGGAGGAAGCAAAGTTTTTTTGCCCCGATATTCTGACAATGCTGCCCGATAAAATCGGTGAACTTTATGCGGCGGTTTCAATGCTTGATAAGAATGACGAAAAATTATCACGTCTTGAAAGTTACAAGGTGCTTGAAAAGAAAAATAAGATTAAAAAGAGTATCGGTTCAAATGAAGAATTTTTGCGACAGAGCAATATCCACGTTGATTTTCATTCGGATTGTGCGGAACACATTGATAGATTGCATGAGCTTATATTCCGTGCAAATCAGCTTAATTTTACGAAAGTGCGTTCAACGAAAGACGAACTTAAAGCGTTGTTTGAAGATAAAAATGCGAAATGTGAATATATAACGGCGTATGACAAGTACGGTGAATACGGAATTGTCGGCTTTTATGCCGTAAAGGATAATACACTTGTGCATTTTCTGTTTTCGTGCCGTACGCTCGGTATGGGGATTGAGCAATATACATATGAAAAAATCGGTTGTCCGAAACTTGATATTGTAGGTGACGTATCGGTTAAAATCGGCAAAGATGAGCCGACTGTAACGTGGATAAATCAAGATAACGTAAAGACGGATAATGAATTTGAGGACATAAAAAATACCGGTTTTAAGGTGCTTATAAAAGGGCCTTGCGACTTAAATCAAATATTTTCGTTCATAAAAAATGAGGATATATTCGATTGTGAGTTCACGTATGTGAGCCGCGAAAAACAGTCGCTCGGTGTTGCGATTGAGGGTATGAACCATACTTCGCAAATTGTAAATGCCTATTCGATTACAGACGAAGAAACAGCCGAAATTTGTAAACTTCCGATATGCGACAGTCAAATGTATTCGGACAGCATTTATAAAAATAAGTACGGAATGATTTTTATAAGTATTTTGACTGACGCTAATCTCGGCGTGTATCGAAATAAAAACAACGGTGCTGTTTTTGCGTTTGGTGAGTATATTTATCCGCTTACCGACAAGGCTATGTGGAAAAAGTATATTAATAAAGAAGTTTATACCGCAAATTGTGATTTAAAAAAAAAGGATTTGCAGAAGATTGCGGAAGAATATGAATTTTTGGGCAGACTTACACCAAAGCAGACGGCGGAAAATCTGCGGTTTATCTATGAGCATATCAAACCCGATACGGAACTTGTTATTTTGCTTGGCTGCGAACGTGAGTACAAGGATAATAAGCTGGAGGCTTGGGTGAACAGGCACAATGACCACAAGGAATATAATGCGGCGGTACGGAAAGAATTTGACGGCTGCAAAAACGTGACGTTGTTTGATGTGAATGAATATATAACGTCCGATGATGATTTTAACGACAGTGTAAACCATTATAAAAAACGTGTGTATTATTTGATGGCACAAAAATTTACCGAAATGATAAATGCTCATGCAAACGCAGATGTAGCAAAGCAAACGTCAAAAGCAAAACTTGCGTATTTAACATTAAAACAAAAAATTAAAAAGATTGTTAAACCAAACGGTTAAATTTTATATTGACAAAACAGTTGCATTAGAATAAAATTAAACTATTGATTAAAATAATTTGGGAGATTATAAATGAGTATACGAAAGGTAACTATATGCTTGGCGGTGATTCTTTTCATATCTGCCACCGTACTTGCATTTACATCTAATAAACGTGCAGAAAAAAAGGCTGAAAAAGAATATACGCCTACCGTACAGACGGTCACAATGACGGCTGTCGGCGACTGTACGTTGGCAACTGACATAAACGCAGACCCAAACGGCAGCTTTAAATCGGTTGCCGAGTCTTTAAACGGCGATTATTCATATTTCTTTAAAAATGTTTCACCGATATTTTCGGAGGACGATTTAACTATCGTAAATTTTGAGGGTACTTTGTCAAATCAAGGAACAAGACAGGATAAGCAGTTTGCTTTCAGGGGTAAGCCTGAATATGTGCAGATACTTACATCGTCCAGCGTTGAGGCGGCAAACCTTGCAAATAACCACAGTGCCGATTACGGTGACGTAAGTCTTTCGGACACGATAAAATATTTGAATGAGGCCGGTATCTCCAATTTTATAGGCACGAATACCGCGATAAGAGATGTAAACGGAATATCGGTCGGACTTGTCGGAATTGACGCACTTGACGAAACAGAGGCGGCAAAACTTGAAAATGTTATCGGTTCGGTTAAAAGTCTTGGTGCACAGCTTGTTATAGTAAGTATTCACTGGGGCGAAGAAAAGGCTACCGCTCCGAACGATACACAAACAGAGCTTGCACACAAGGCGATTGACGCAGGCGCAGACCTTGTTTTGGGAACACACCCTCACGTTTTGCAGGGTATTGAAAAATACAACGGTAAATATATAGCGTACAGCTTGGGTAACTTCTGCTTCGGCGGTAACAATAATCCGGCGGACAAGGACACAGTTATATACAGACAGACATTTACGTTTGTTGACGGGGTTATGCAGGAGGACGATAATATGACGCTTATTCCCGCAACAATTTCGGGTCATGATGAGTATAACGACTATCAGCCGGCAATAGCTGAGGGTGACAGAAAGACTCAAATAGAGAATAAGTTGATTGAATATTCGACACCGCTCGGACTTTCTACGCTTAATTTCAGATAATTTGTTTTTACTATTGACAAATGGCAGTAAAGTTTAGTATAATATAAAACAGATTAGATGAGATTAGAACAGACAGAGCATATTTTAATATGATTTTTATGCCTCTTGGACTTATCTGTCTGAGAGGTTTTTCTGTTTTTTCTTGCAAAAAAGAAAGGAAGATGTAAAATGAAAAATTTAAAGAAGATTATTGCAATGGGACTAACAGCCGCACTATGTGCCGTTTCTTTGGTAGGTTGCGGAGGCTCGCAAATCGGCGGTGCTGACGGCGAAACAGACGTAAATATTTCGGATACATACAAAATCGGTGTGCTTCAATACGCAGACCATCCGTCGCTTGATAACTGCCGTGAGGGCTTTAAGCAGGGACTTGATTCAGAGGGTATCAAGTATGATATTACAGAATCATCTGCAAAAGGCGACGACTCAACAAATACACAAATCGCACAGCAATTTGTTTCACAAGGTATGGACCTTGTATGCGGTATCGCAACACCGTCTGCACAGGCTTGCTACAATGCGGCTTATGAAGCAAAAATTCCTGTAATCTTTAACGCAGTTTCAGACCCTGTTGCCGCAAAGCTTGCAGAAAGCGATACACAAGCAATGGACGGAATTACAGGTGTAAGCGATATGTTGCCTGTTGACGAACAGTTAAAGCTTATCCGTGAAATGTTGCCTGACGCAAAGAAAATCGGTATACTTTACACAACAAGTGAAGCAAATTCTGTTTCTACAATAGAAAGATACAAGCAAAAAGTAGGCGAATACGGTTTTGAACTTGTTGAAAAGGGTATTACAAATGCCGCTGAAATTCCGCAGGCAGTAGACCTTTTGGTAAGCGAAGTTGACTGTATCTCAAATATGACAGACAACACAGTTGTTGAAAACTTGCCTATACTTCTTGAAAAGGCAAATGCTAAAAACATTCCTGTATTCGGCAGTGAAGAAGAACAAGTAGGAAACGGCTGTATAGCGTCAGCCGGTATCGACTACATTGAACTTGGTAAAAAAGCAGGCGTTATGGCTGCAAGAGTGCTAAAGGGTGAGGATATTAAGAATATCCCTTACGAAACTCTTACAGAAAGTAAAATTACTATCAACACTGACGCCGCAGAAAAAATCGGAGTAACAATACCGCAGTCAATCACAGACAGAGCTGAGGTCAAAAACGCTCCGTCTGAATCATGATTGAAGGACTGATAGTCGGAATACTTGAGCAGGGACTGATATATGGAATAATGGCTATGGGTGTGTATATCACCTATACCATTCTTGATTTCCCCGATTTGTCTGTAGACGGTACGTTCCCTCTCGGAATAGCTATATGCTTTGTGATGATTAATAACGGTCTTAATCCGTGGCTTGCATTGCTTGCGGCATTTGCCGCAGGGTGCATAGCCGGTATGTTTACGGGAATTTTCAACGTAAAACTCAGAATACGCAATCTTCTTTGCGGTATTCTTACTATGACGGCTCTTTATTCGATAAATTACGGAATAGTCGGAAAAGCGTCGGATTTCCTAAGTATGGATACAACGACTATTTTCTCACAGACAGCTTTCCTTTTCGGAAACGGTCACTTTGCATTGTATTCTAAACTTGTTGTTATTCTTGTGATTACGCTTATCGCAAAGTTTGCACTTGATTGGTATATGCGTACCAAGTCGGGATTTCTTTTAAGAAGTGTCGGAGATAATGAGGGGCTTGTAATCACGCTTGCACAAAATCCGGGAACGATTAAAATTATCGGTCTTGCGATTGCAAACGGACTTGTTTCGCTTGCCGGTGCGGTGTACTGCCAATACGGCAAAGCGTTTAACGTTGCGTCTGGTACGGGTACTGTTGTTATGGGTCTTGCCGCCGTTATTATCGGCTCGACTATATTTAAGAAAATTAAATTCCTCAGAATTACAACAGGCGTGCTTTTCGGTATGATTATTTATAAGGCTTGTATTTCAATCGCACTTGCCGCAGGCTTGCGTTCACAGGATACAAACCTTATGATTACGATTTTGTTTATCGCAACACTTTGCGTAGACGAATTTTTGCTTAAAAAGAAGAAAGTTGGGGTGAAGAAAAATGCTTGAACTTTCTCACATTTATAAAACTTTTAATCAAGGAACTATTGATGAAAAGGTGCTTTTTTCGGATTTTAACATAACCGTAAACGACGGTGATTTTGTCGGAGTTATCGGTTCAAACGGTTCGGGAAAAACGACTATGTTAAATGTCATTTCGGGCGATATGCCGATTGACAGCGGAAGTGTTTTGCTTGACGGTAAGGAGCTTAATAAGCTGAAAAACTTTAAACGTGCTCAGAGAATAGGCAGAGTTTTTCAAAATCCCGCAATGGGAACCTGTCCGTCAATGACTATATGGGAAAACCTGTCTATCGCAGATAATAAGGGTAAGAATTTCGGTCTTTCGTTTGGACTTAACCGTCAGAGAAAAGACTTTTACCGCTCACAGCTTGAACTTTTGGGTATGGGACTTGAAAACAGACTTTCAACTCTTGCAGGCTCACTTTCGGGCGGTCAAAGACAGGCACTTGCACTTATTATGGCGACTATGATCAGACCTGATTTGTTGCTTTTGGACGAACATACAGCCGCGCTTGACCCTAAATCTTCTGATACGGTTATGATGCTTACGGATAAGATTGTTCGTGAAAAGAACATAACAACCATTATGGTAACGCATAATCTTCGTCACGCGGTTGAGCATGGCACAAGAACTGTTATGATGCATAACGGCGAGGCTATTATGGATGTTTCAGGTGCGGAAAAAGATAATAAGACAATAAATGACTATTTGACAGTGTTTAACGAAATAAGTATTGAATGCGGAAATTAGCATAAAAGCTGAATTTGGATATATTCAAATTCAGCTTTTTTAGTATAAAAAATCAGCAAATTTTTCATTCTTCTCTTGAATTTTTATTCATTAAAGTTTATAATAAAAAAAGAGGCTCAAGAGAGATATTAGAGCCATTTGGAGTAAGGGAGAAAAAACTATGTTAAAAAAATTAACCGCATTTTTGACGGCAGCTGTAATGGTTACATCAGTTGCATCAATACCGGTGTTGACGTCATATGCCGACACAAATCCAACTACTGAAAAACGAGTAATGGAAAAACTTGATCGAGGCACTGTTGCCGTTAAAACAAATGACGGTGTGTATTTGTCGTGGCGACTTTTGGGTACGGAAAGTCTTACAAATCAAGCATTTGATATATACCGTGACAGTGAAAAAATATACACAACAGGCGAACACGATGCAACTTGCTATACCGATTCAAAAGGTACGGCGGATAACAAGTATACAGTTGTGCCGAAAGGTGAGGCAATAGACAAAACAGAGGCGGTTGATGTTTGGACAACAAACACAACATATAAAGGTCGTTCTGTGGCATATAAAGACATTGCGTTTAAAGTTCCTGACGGAGGAAAGACGCCGACAGATGAAGAATATACATATACCGCAAACGATATGAGTGTGGGCGACCTTGACGGTGACGGAGAATATGAATACATCGTAAAATGGGACCCGTCTAATTCAAAGGATAATTCCGTTAAGGGTTATACGGGCAAAGTGTATTTGGATGCATATGAGCTTGACGGCACTCTTCTTTGGAGAATAGATTTGGGAGTTAATATCCGCGCGGGTGCGCACTATACTCAATATATGGTCTATGATTTTGACGGTGACGGTAAGTCGGAAGTCATATTAAAAACAGCACCGGGCTCAAAAGACGGTGAGGGTAATTATGTCTCAAAAGCAGGAAAAAATATAACCAAGGGTGACGATGCAAAAGATTACAGAAATTCATCCGGTTTGCTTATGGGCAAGGATGGCGGACCGGAGTATTTAACTGTATTTAACGGTGAAACAGGTGCGGCAATGCAGACTGTTGATTTTGACCCGCCGAGAAGCATTTTGACATCTTCCAAATGGGGCGACAGCTATGCAAACAGAAGTGAAAGATACCTTGCAGCGGTGGCATATCTTGACGGTGTACATCCAAGCGTTGTTATGACGAGGGGATATTATACATATGTGTATGCGGCGGCATATACTTGGGACGGCACAGACCTTAAAGAACAATGGCTTTCAACTAATACACCGACAGAAAAAAATGGCGGTACGGGTTGTACCGTAAAATATGCAGACGGTACAAGTAAAAATAATACAAACAAAACGCTTTATGCACAAGGTGCACACAGTGTATCGGTAGCTGACGTGGATAATGACGGATATGACGAGATTATTTTCGGCAGTGCGGTTCTTGACCATGACGGAACTGTTTTGACGTATGACGGTCGAGGACACGGTGATGCGGAACACGTTTCGGACTTTGATAACGACGGAAAACAAGAAATATTTATGGCACACGAGGCAGGTAAGCACAATGATGACATAATTCCATATGCGGTAGATATAAAGAGATATAATGGTGATATTATGCTACAAGCCGCACAGGGAGATATAGGCAGAGGTATTATGGATAATGTCGATGATGAATATGCACTGTCAAGCGGTAATCTTTCGTTGTTCTGGTCGGTAGCGGCTGACGGTATATATAATCAAGCAGGTGAAAAAGTAGGAAATATACCTAATACCAATGGAAGCAATATGGAGAATTTTGCAGTTTATTGGGACGGTGATTTGGGACGAGAATTGCTTGACGGAAATAAACTTGTAAAATACAGCGTAACAAGCGGTACGGAAAGAATTTATTATAACAGTAAAAATTCAACATTGCCGGGTTCAATAAATAACAGTACAAAGTCAAATGCGTGTCTTACAGCCGACCTTTTCGGTGATTGGCGTGAAGAAATCGTGCTTAGATACGGTGACGGTGTGAGAATTTATTTTTCGACTATTCCGACTAATTACAGACTTACAACGCTTATGCACGACAGTCAATATCGTTGCGCAATAGCATGGCAGAATGTCGGATACAACCAGTCGCCTCATACAAGCTATTATATAGGTTCGGCGGCTTTGGCGAAAGATTCGGGTGGCAACACGTTAAACTACCTTGCACCGAATACGTCATTTACGGAGGTGACTTATCCTGACACATCGTCAATTACACCGCGTCCGACAATTAAGACAACGCCTGAACCTGTTTCGGTTTCTGTCACTCCAGACGCAGACACGTATCTTGTTGACGGTACAACAGCACACGGATCTGATGAAGAATTAAAAATTAATCAGGCGACAGATTATTACTCGTCAACATCTCCCGGATTAAAGGATATTAAAGGTTTGGGGTTGATACGTTTTGACCTTTCTAAATATGCCGGTAAAAAATTAACTTCGGCAACATTGAAATTGTACGATAAATTTACTAATACAGATAAGAGAAATTCGGTTTTGCACCTCGATTATTGTTCAAAAAATGATTGGGATGAGGCGACCGTTACTATAAATGATATAAAGACAAGAGGCGAGGATACGCCGTTGTCGTCATTGGGTTTGCAAGTGTCACCTGCATACAATGTCGATTATAAGGAAATATCGTTCGATGTGACGGATGTGATAAAAGAGAAGTGTACAGATAATTTGATTACGTTTACATTGTGGACAGGTACAGGACGTGAACAGGTTATCGCGTCAAAGGAATACAGCGGTACAGACGCACAAGGACCGACACTTGTGTTGGAATTTGAGGGAGAAGAGCCGACACCAACGCCAACGGTAGTGCCAACTGCAACACCGACATTAAAGCCGACAGCAACACCAACGGTAGTGCCAACAGCAACACCGACATTAAAGCCGACAGCGACGCCGACGGTAGTGCCAACGGCAACACCAACATTAAAGCCAACAGCAACACCAACGGTAGTGCCAACGGCAACACCAACATTAAAGCCAACAGCAACACCAACGGTAGTGTCAACGGCAACACCAACATTAAAGCCGACAGCAACACCGGCGGTTACTTCAACATTAAAGCCGACAACAATTCCGACAGCAATCCCAACGGTGATTCCAACAACGACACCAAATTTGGCAAACAACAAAATCACAGCTATGATAAATAGCAACAACAAACTTGATGTCACACTTGATTTTGAAAATGTGGATATGAATGATGTTAATGTGTATGTTGCCTTTAAGAATAATGGTAAGCTTGTTGGAATGAAAATGCCACAGGCAAGCGAGTTAAAGGGAATAGATTTGATTGATAAAGAGTATACGGATATAGAGGTTTATGCTTGGGATAATAAGCAGAAACCGTATGCGAATATAGTACGTATCGTTAATAATGTACAATAAAGAAAAAACTGATGTGGAAACACATCAGTTTTTTTGTTATCTTATAAAATTAGTTTTTCATAATATTTCATCTCTTATTAACCGATTATACCGCAAACGTCCTCTGCAATTTGCTCAGGAGTAAGACGGTTTGCTTTGACGATTTCTTCAGGGTTATATCTGTCAAGAAATTCTTTCTTTAAACCGTAATTCAATACCTTGACGTCAGAATTGCCGTAAAATCTTGCAATCTTTTCGCCGAAACCCCCGTCTAAAACACCGTCCTCGACTGTTATAACAATGTTATGGTTTTCTTTAAGCTGTTCCAAAAGCTTATCGTCAGTACCTGTAATGTAAATCGGGTTTATAAGTGTAGGTTTTACACCTGTTTTGTTTTCGATAATTTCAGCCGTTTTTGCACCTACCGAATAGAATGAGCCAAGTGCAACTATTGCAATTTTACTGCCGTTTTGAGTAACTTCATATTCATTTAGCTTGCTGAAGTCCTTTGTAACCTTTTTGCCGTCTGATACAACACTGATAGGTACACGGATTGCAACAGGGTGGTCGTTTTGCTCAATACTCCAATCAAGCATTGCAAGGTATTCTTCCTTTGTTGTCGGTGCAAGGTAGACAAGATTAGGAATGTTAGACATCATCGGAATATCATATATGCCAAGGTGAGTAACGTCATTCATACCGTAAACAGACGCCCAATATACAAGGATTGTTGCGGGACTGTTGTTGATACATAAATCCTGTGAAAGCTGGTCGTAGGTACGTTGAATAAATGTGCTGTAAACACCGTAAACAGGCTTGCCGCCGTTCTTTGCGATACCTGACGCAAGTGCAACGGCTGTTTCTTCAGCGATACCAACGTCAACAAACTGTGAGCCTGCCTCTTTTCTCTTGTCCTCTGTGAAACCAAAAACGGTAGGTGTGGCAGATGTAATTCCGACAACGGTCTTGTCCTCTTTCATTTTCTTTAAAAGAATATCGGCTGTCATTGACGAATAATCTTCTCCGCCGTCTTGCGACATATCGGATTTACCTGTTTCAAGGTTGAATGGACCGCAGTAGTGCCAATTTTCCTTGTTTTCTTCTGCTATTTTGTAGCCCTTACCTTTTTGGGTACAAATGTGAACAACTACAGGATAAGTGCTGTTTTTAACCTGCTCGAATGCGGTGATAAGCGAATCAATGTCATTTCCGTCTTTTACAAATACATAGTCAAGTCCCATTGATTTGAAAAGATTACATTCCGATTTACCGTCTGTATCGCGAAGCTGTTTTAGGTTTTTATACAAACCGCCGTGATTTTCTGCGATGGACATATCGTTATCGTTTACAACGATTATAAGATTGCTGTTAAGCTCACTTGCAAAGTCAAGTCCTTCAAGAGCCTCACCGCCCGAAAGTGAACCGTCACCGATTACGGCAATTATATTTTCACTGTCACCCTTTAAATCACGACCTTTTGCAAGACCGCAGGCAAGTGAAACGGAAGTTGAAGTGTGACCGATTGTAAAGAAATCGTGGTCGCTTTCGTCGGGATTGCTGTAACCCGATACATCATCATACTTGTCCTCGTACAAAAACGCATCTTTTCTGCCTGTAAGCATTTTATGCGGATAGCTTTGGTGAGAAACATCATACACGATTTTGTCTGTCGGTGAGTTAAAGACATAGTGAAGTGCGATTGCCGCCTCTACCATACCGAGATTAGGACCGAAGTGTCCGCCGTGCTTGCTTAGCTTTTGCAAAAGTGCTTGACGCATTTCGTCTGCAAGAATGTGAAGTTGTTCACTGTTTAAATTTTTTACGTCTGTCGGTTGATTGATTTTTTCAATATACATTTAAAATTCCTCCATAAGTTTATTTAATGTTATTTACCTATTTTGTTTTGGATACAATGACTTTAGCAACGTCAATCCCAAGATAATTCGCCTGTTTTCACGGCTGTTTCGTAACGGTCGATTTTGTAGTTCAGTCGCTTTAATGTGACATTCATTTGTTCCATTTGGTCGAGTAGATTTTTTCTTTGCTCAACCAAAAGCTGAAGTCTTGCCGGAATGGTTTCGTCACCCTCTTGACAAAGCTTGACATATTCGATTATAGATTCGACAGGCAGACCGGCACTTCGCATACAAATAACGTGCTCAACCCAACCTAAGTCGCTTTCCTGATAATCACGAATACTGCTTGATGTTCGTGTAACAGGCGGTATCATTCCGATACGTTCATAATATCGCAAAGTGTCCTGCGAAATATCGTATTTTTCGCTTACTTCTTTTATAGTCATTAAAATCACCTCGCATATATTTTTTATTTACAAGTATATTATAATACTTGGAGTTTACTCTAAGTCAATAGTTTTTTGAAAATTTTTTGAAATAAATTAAGTGGAGGAGAGAATTTCGTATAAAAAAACAGGCAAAACCGAAAGGTTTTGCCTGTCTTTTTATCATATTCGATAATGAATTAGTTTTCTTCGTTAATCTTAGCTTGAGCAGCTGCAAGTCTTGCGATTGGCACACGGAATGGTGAGCATGAAACATAGTCAAGACCAATCTTGTGGCAGAACTCAACTGATGATGGGTCGCCGCCGTGTTCACCGCAGATACCGATGTGAAGTTTTGGATTAACCGGCTTACCAAGCTTAATAGCTGTTTCCATAAGCTTACCAACACCCTTTTGGTCAATCTTAGCGAACGGATCGTTTTCAAAGATTTTAGCGTCATAGTAAGCGTCAAGGAACTTACCTGCGTCGTCACGTGAGAAACCGAATGTAAGCTGAGTAAGGTCGTTTGTACCGAAACAGAAGAAGTCAGCTTCGTTAGCAATTTCGTCAGCTGTTAGAGCCGCACGAGGGATTTCGATCATTGTACCAACTTCGTACTTAAGTTCGATGCCTGATGCAGCGATTTCAGCGTCAGCTGTTTCTACAACGACTTTCTTAACGTACTTCAATTCTTTTATGTCGCCGATAAGCGGAATCATAATTTCAGGAACGATTGTCCAATCAGCGTGAGCCTTTTGAACGTTGATAGCTGCACGAATAACAGCCTTTGTCTGCATTTTTGCGATTTCAGGATATGTTACTGCAAGACGGCAACCTCTGTGACCCATCATAGGGTTAGCCTCGTGCAGACCGTTGATAATATCCTTAATAGCCTCAACGCTCTTGCCTTGAGCCTTTGCAAGCAATTCAATATCTTCTTCTTCTGTAGGAACGAACTCGTGTAGAGGTGGGTCCAAGAATCTGATTGTTACAGGGTTACCTTCAAGAGCCTCGTAAAGTTGCTCGAAGTCACCTTGTTGCATAGGAAGAATTTTATCAAGAGCTGCTTCTCTTTCTTCAACTGTATCAGCACAAATCATTTCTCTGAATGCGTCAATTCTGTTGCCTTCAAAGAACATATGCTCTGTACGGCAAAGACCGATACCTTCTGCACCAAGCTCCTTAGCTTTCTTAGCGTCAGCAGGAGTATCTGCGTTTGTACGAACTTTTAATGTTCTGTACTTATCAGCCCATGACATAATTCTGCCGAATTCACCTGCGATTGATGCATCAACTGTTGGAATAATACCGTCATAGATATTACCTGTTGAACCGTCAAGTGAAATTGTATCACCTTCGTGATATTCTTTACCGTTAAGTGTAAACTTCTTGTTTTCTTCGTCCATTGCGATGTCGCCGCAACCTGATACACAGCATGTACCCATACCACGGGCAACAACTGCTGCGTGAGATGTCATACCGCCGCGAACTGTAAGGATACCTTGAGCGGCTTTCATACCTTCGATATCTTCAGGAGAAGTTTCAAGTCTTACAAGAACAACCTTTTCGCCTCTTGCAGCCCATTCTTTAGCGTCGTCAGCTGAGAATACAATCTTACCTGCTGCGGCACCCGGAGATGCACCAAGAGCCTTACCCATTGGTGTAGCAGCCTTTAGAGCGGCAACGTCGAATTGTGGGTGAAGTAGTGTATCAAGGTTTCTTGGGTCGATCATTGCAACAGCTTCTTTTTCTGTTCTCATACCTTCGTCAACAAGGTCACAAGCAATCTTCAAAGCAGCTTGAGCAGTTCTCTTACCGTTTCTTGTTTGTAGCATATAAAGCTTTTTGTTTTCAACAGTGAATTCCATATCCTGCATATCTCTGTAGTGATCTTCAAGAAGTTTGCAAACATCCTTGAACTGAGCAAATGCCTCAGGGAATTCTTCTTCCATCTTTGCGATTGGCATTGGTGTACGAACGCCGGCAACAACGTCTTCACCTTGAGCGTTTATAAGGAATTCGCCCATAAGCTTCTTTTCGCCTGTAGCAGGGTCACGAGTAAATGCAACACCTGTACCGCAGTCATCACCCATGTTACCGAATGCCATTGACTGTACGTTTACGGCTGTACCCCATGAATAAGGAATGTCGTTATCACGACGGTATACGTTAGCTCTTGGGTTATCCCATGAACGGAATACGGCTTTAACGGCACCCATAAGCTGTTCTTTAGGATCTGATGGGAAGTCTTCACCAATCTTTTCCTTATATTCAGCCTTAAATTGTGATGCAAGTTCCTTTAGGTCGTCAGCTGTAAGCTCAACGTCAAAAGTAACTCCCTTTTCTTCTTTCATCTTGTCGATAAGTTCTTCAAAATACTTCTTACCGACTTCCATAACTACGTCTGAATACATCTGAATAAATCTTCTGTAACAGTCCCAAGCCCATCTTGCGTTACCTGACTTCTTAGCGATAACTTCAACAACGTCTTCGTTAAGACCAAGGTTCAAGATTGTATCCATCATACCCGGCATTGATGCTCTTGCACCACTACGAACAGAAACAAGAAGTGGGTTTTCCTTATCGCCGAACTTCTTACCTGTGATTTCTTCCATCTTGCCGATGTACTCGTTGATTTCAGCCATAATATCAGGATTGATTGTACGACCGTCTTCGTAATATTGAGTACAAGCCTCAGTTGTAATTGTGAAACCCTGCGGTACCGGAAGACCGATATTTGTCATTTCAGCAAGGTTAGCACCTTTACCGCCAAGCAACTCTCTCATAGTTGCATTACCTTCTGTAAAAAGGTAACAATACTTTTTTGCCATTGGATTCTCCTCCTAAAGTTATAAAAATAGTAGCGACGGCGTCTGCCGCCATATGTCTGTATATTAATTATACCATAAATAAACGAAATGTCTATATTATTTATTCAATTTTTTTATAATTTGTGAAAAATATATCATTGTTTAGATATTTTTTTTATAAATCGACAAAAAAACACCGATGTGTCGGTGTTTTTTAGATTAGTTTTTTACGTCTTTCATTTCAAATACGTTAATTTTCGGTGCTTTGTATGACTCAATGTAGTCAAGTGTTTCGTCCACGTCATCGAAAACTTTGTAAAGAAGTTTACAGCCCGCTCTCAAAAACTTTTCCTTGACCGCAACTTCAAGCATATCAATCATTGCGTTGTAATATCCGTTTACGTTAAGTATGGCGATAGCTTTGTTATGTCTTTCAAGCTGTTTTAGAGTAAACACTTCAAAAAATTCCTCAAAAGTGCCTATTCCGCCGGGAACAATAACAAAAGCGTCCGCTCTTTCTTCCATTATACGTTTTCTTTCACGCATTGTGTCCGTTCTGATAAGTTCCGTACAGTCTTGGAAAATACGGCCGTCAACACCCATATCTTCATCATCAAAGAAATTCGGTACGACACCGACAATTTCGCCTTTCTTTTCATAAACACCGCGTGCAACCGCACCCATAAGTCCGGATGCACCTGCACCGTAAACAAGTCCGTGACCTCTGTCAGCAATTTTGCGTCCGAGTTCTTCGACTTGGCTGACATAAGATTTATCTATTGTGCTGCTTGACGCTCCGAATACACAAATTTTCATAATACATACCCCTTTCTGCCTATTATTTTTGAGAAAAACTGTTGTAGAAAACAGTTTCGTTTAAATGTTTTCTGCTTGAATGAGCCGCCGAAGGCTCTGCGTCGTCTGACGGATAACCTGTCGGTAAAAATGCAATGGGAACATAATTTTCAGGCAAATTGAATTGCTCTTTTACGTCCTTCGGATTAAATGAGCCTACCCAAGTCGTTCCGAGCCCTACGCTTTTTGCCGCCAACATCATATGCGTTGCAACGATAGCCGCGTCGATTTCGCCCTCGTCGTGTCCGTCATTTCCGCGCGTCCAAGATGTTTCTTTGTCGTAACATACAAGGAAATTAAGCGGCGGATTAAATGCAAATTTCGTGCATTTGCTCACCTTTTCAAGTTCTTTTTCGTCGGTAAGTACAAGTATTCTCTGTGGCTGAAAATTTACGGCAGTAGGCGCTGCCTGCATTGCCGCAAGAATATAATCTATCTTTTCTTTCTCTACTTTTTTATCAGAAAATTTTCTGAGCGAAAATCTGTTTTTTGCCAATTCTAAAAAATCCATTTTTAATCACTCCTCATCGTATTCTTTCCTTATTATTGTTATTTTATCATAAATATTATTGTTTGTAAATAAATTAAATTTTAATAATAATTGAATTTTTTATAAGTGTGTGTTATAATATATGCAAATGAGAAAAAGGAGGTTTTCCGATGTATACCGTTGATTTACACAATCATACAAAATTCAGCTATGACGGCTCGAACACACCCGAAGAAATAATCGAAAATGCAATCAGACACGGTGTTGACGTTATCGGTATAACCGACCATCAATTCTCAATCGGTGAAAATCTTCCTATATATTATGAATATATTCAGCATTGTAAAATAAAATATGCCGATAAAATAAAAGTTCTTTGCGGTCTTGAAATCGGTACACGTCCGACACCGCCGGAATCGCTTCCGCGTGCAACGGAAAATTTTGATTATGTACTTTTTGAATGCCTTGACGATACAAGGGCAATCGACTTTTATGAATTTTTGGAATGGCGAAAGCTGTTTAAATGCAAAGCAGGTCTTGCACATACCGATATTTTCAAACTCGGTGAAAGATACGGACTTGATATAATAAAAATTTTACGTGACAACGATATTTTTTGGGAACTGAATACTTCGGGAAATTACATATATTATTATGATTTTCTTACCAACGAAATGAAACAACAGTTAATCAAAGAAAGCGGAATTCCCGTAAGCGTCGGTTCTGATACGCATTACATTGCGGAATATCGTAAAAAACAAATTCGCCGTGCGAATGAATTATTGCAAAAATTAAATATTCCTTTACCATAAAAATGACGATTTTTAATCGCCATTTTTTTTATTGTTAAAAATAAAATCGAAAAAGTTTTAAAAATATTGCTTAAAATCGAATATTGTTATATAATATAAATAATTGTGATAAAATCATTTTGTCTGTAATCTGAATAGGAGTGATATTTTTGAAAATAAAAAGTGTTTCAAAAAAATCCGTCATACTTATGGAGTTTGACTGGGTTTTGTTTATAGCGACAATCTGTTTGTCGGTGTTTGGAATAGTGATGATTTATTCGGCTACGCGAACATTGCAGTCGAATACGAATGTAATAGTGCAGTCGGGTGCAATGGTTATAGGTTGTGCGGCAATGCTTGTAACGTGTTTTTTCGATTACGAACAGCTTAAAAATCTCGTCAAACCGATTTATATATTCGCCGTCGCGATACTGCTTTTGGTATTGGTGTTTGGTGTCAGCGGCGACTGGGGTGCGAGGAGCTGGATCAGATTCGGTGCAATCGGTATTCAGCCTTCGGAAATCGCAAAAATTTGCTTTATAGTAACTTTTTCGTGTCACTTATCCAAAGTGCATGACGATATAAATAAACCGCTTACGATTTTAGGATTGTTGCTTCATATCGGCGTGCTTGTAGGTTTGATTTTGTTACAGCCTGATATGGGCAGTGTGTTGGTATTTTTGTTTATGTTTATATGTCTTATGTTTGTTGCAAAACTTTCATATAAATATATATTGCCGATTGGTGTGGCAGGTGTCGCGTCATTGCCTTTTATATATAAGTATGTACTTTCGGAATATCAGCAGAAACGTATTCAGGTGTTTTTCAATCCAAACCTTGACCCAAGGGGCAGAGGCTATAACGTAATTCAATCTAAAATTGCGGTCGGTTCGGGTCAGCTTTGGGGTAAAGGATATTTGCAGGGAACGCAAAACCAAATGGGTTATTTGCCTACTAAATATACCGACTTTATATTCAGTGTAATAAGTGAGGAATTTGGTTTTATCGGTGCATTGCTTGTTACGGCGGTGCTGTTCTTCATAATTTATAAATGCTTTAAAACCGCTCAAAAAGCCGATAATGCTTTCGGAAGATATATTTGTGTCGGTGTCGGTGCAATGATGTTGTTCCACGCATTTGAAAATATCGGTATGTGTATCGGACTTATGCCTGTTACGGGTATTCCGTTGCCGTTTGTAAGCTACGGCGGTACATCACTTGTTGTGAATATGATTGCAATAGGACTGGTGCTTAGTGTGTCGTATCACAATAAACCGCGAAGTGTGTTTGACGTATATTGATAATTAAGACTGTCGACAAATTGTCGGCAGTCTTTTTTGTTTACTCACAAACTATCGTCGATTGAATATTATATAGTAAGGAGGCAAGAATTTCTCGCTTGCCTTTTTAAAATATTTGAGGGGAGTGAAATTTATGTATATATTGGTTGGATCGGTCACTACTGCGACAAGACTTAAAAAAGCTGCAGAAAAAATTATCGGCTTTCCGGCATATGTTGTGCATACGCCGTCCGCTTTAAATCAAGGTGGCTGTTCCTATTCCGTGCGTGTTGATGACCGTGCACTTAATGAAATCAGAAAGATAGCCGGCGATAATGAGATTCCGATTAGACGGATTTATATAGAAAGAACAGTAAACGGGGAGCGTGTTTATGATGTTGTATCTTGATAACGCGGCAACGACTTTGAAAAAGCCTTTGTCGGTGTATGCGACGCTTTTTAAGAGTACCTTGTTTTCGGGCGGAAACGCAGGACGGGGAGGACATAAGATGAGTATGGACGCAGTGCGTGCTATTGTAGATACACAAGATTTGATTGCACAGCTTTTTAATATAAAAAAAGCCGAAAATATTGTTTTTACGCAAAATGCGACGTATGCTCTGAACACTGCCATTCTCGGCACAATGTCAAACGGAGGACATATTGTCGTTACGGAGATGGATCATAACAGCGTTTTAAGACCAGCTTGTTTGCCCGGTAATTACACCGTTGTAAAAGCGGATAAGAGCGGATATGTACACGCGGAAGATGTTGAAAAGGCTGTGAGGAAAGATACAAAGCTGATTGTCTGTACCCACGCGTCAAACGTGTGCGGAACAATTCAGCCGGTGTATGCGATAGGAAGAATAGCGAAAAAGCATAAAATACCGTTTTTGCTGGACATTGCACAAACGGCAGGGAGCATAAATATTGATGCGGAAAAAATGAATGCGGATATGATAGCTTTTCCGGGACATAAAGGTCTTATGGGACCGCTTGGAACAGGCGGATTGTATGTGAAAAGTCCGGAAGAACTTGTACCGCTTGTGACGGGCGGAACGGGAAGTAATTCGGAGAGCGTTTCCCAGCCGGAATTTATGCCCGATAAGTTCCATAGCGGTACGATGAATACACCTGCAATTAAGGCTTTGGGGGCAGGGGTTAAGTATGTTATGAAATACGGCGTTGATGTAATCGGTAAGTATGAAAAAATGCTTTCCGAAAAATTTAAAGAAAATTTGATGAATATGGATAATGTTACGGTATACGGGAATGATAACAGTGTTGCGACTGTCGCGTTTAATGTGGCAAATCTCGGAAGTGAAGAAGTTTTTGAAATGCTTAAGGGCAAAGCGGCGGTAAGAGCGGGTTATCATTGTGCACCGCTCGCACACAGAGCGATAGGTACATCGGATAGGGGAGCGGTCAGAGCGTCGTTCGGAGTTTTTAATTCAAAAAATGATGTGGCGAAAATGACTGATTATGTGTATAAAATCAGTAAAAATGTGTCGGGATAGAGAAATCTGTCCCGGTACATAAAAATGACAAATTTTTTTGAAAAAAGTATTGACAAATGCTTTTTGGTCTGTTATAATTAATCAAGTCAGTTGGTGAGTAGAGAACTCACTGAAAGACAGATTGAATTATGCGGGTGTAGTTCAATGGTAGAATTCCAGCCTTCCAAGCTGGTCGCGTGGGTTCGATTCCCATCACCCGCTCCAATATATGTGTCTGTAGCTCAGTTGGATAGAGCAATTGCCTTCTAAGCAATGGGCCGGGGGTTCGAATCCCTCCAGACACGCCAATTTCTTTTTGGAATTAGTGTGCGTAGATAACTACCGCCATCATATGGTGGGTATAGTTCAGCTGGTTAGAGCGTCAGTTTGTGGCACTGAATGTCGTGGGTTCGAATCCCACTACCCACCCCATTTTAATTTTAATATACAGGGATATAGCCAAGTCGGTAAGGCACCAGATTTTGATTCTGGCATGCGTAGGTTCGAGTCCTGCTATCCCTGCCAGGGCCATTAGCTCAGTCGGCAGAGCACTTGACTTTTAATCAAGTTGTCCGGGGTTCGAATCTCCGATGGCTCACCAAGTGAAACCGCTTAAACGTATGTTTAAGCGGTTTTTTGTTCGTTAAATTGGATAGCGACTGTTGTGCAATTTAATTATATAAAGAAATAATATTAAACATTATATTTATTTTGTATATAGTGATAAGAAAATTAAAATTAAGGAGGTATTAGACAGAAATGAATGATGATTTGTATTTTTGTCCGTTGGTGGAAATGAATATACATAATTATGAATGTATAGAAAATTGTGATTGTATCGATGGGTATATAAAAATTTCATCCTTGCCTGATGAATATAAAAGAAAAGCGGAGTTTAAAGAAATTTGTAAAAAATGCAAATATCACATTGATTAAAATAGTTATAGCTTGTGAATAAACCTATTTCCAAATTGTCTGTTTTTTGTATGCTTTAAAAGCAAGCCGTTTTACCGTCTAATATAAAAAAATAAGGTGTTTATTATGTATATGGTGCAAAATCCTAATACGGAGGCAGTTATTCAAGTCGAAAAAATAACATTCAAGGTTTTATCAAACCTTGAATGTTTTTCGGAAAAAGTGTTGGAAAACAAAAAATATAAATAAAAAAGTGTTGAAAACCTAAGGTTTTCAACACTTTTTTATTTGGCAGGGGTACAAGGACTCAAACCTTGGGCACGCGGCTTTGGAGACCGCTGATAAAATCCTATATAACCCGCATGAATACTACGTTTTCGGACAAGGTGATTGATGCGTATTACAGTTTGTATTACAATTTTTGAAAACGTTATTTTATAGATATTTATTTGCATTCCGAAGTTGCTTAAATTATATTTTCACACAAGAATTAATATGAGTAAACACTACGAAATATTATCTATTGCTTCTTTTAATATATTTGAAAAATCAATGTTTCTAATTGAACCGTAATGATTAAGTAAATAATTTTTCATATAGTCCTCTGTATTTCGTACCCCATTAGGTCCGGATGTTCCGAAATCTGACAAAGAATAATGGTTACTAATACCGGTATTATCATCTCTATCAACAAACTTGATCTCATCTCTTCTAAAAATATTTTTATTCAAGAAAATAGGATTATGAGTATTAAATATAAGCTGAGCACCTTTTTTATTTATTTCATCATTATGAAATGCTCCGACAATACTCATAAAAGCCATAGGATGAAGAGAAGCATCAAATTCATCCACAATTAATGTTGCTCCAGTTTGTAGAGTTTCTATAATTATTGGAAATATATTTAAGAATCTTTCTGTTCCGTAAGATTCAAATATTTCTACAGGAATAGCCTTTCCGTTTGATAATATAGAATATGGGGACATTTCGTTATTATCATTGGATTTCACATAAGCAATATTATTTCCGTGTATACCAAAAAGCTTTATTGCTTGATTTAATGTTTTATCTATCAATGCTTGATTCTTTTCTGCTTTTTCAATATGCGGCTCTATGGTCATAAGATTTGCTCTTAAAAAAACTTTGCATTTATTTTTAAACCATTCTGTAATACTATTTACAATTTGTGAACTATATAATGACTTAAACAGTCCGGTAAGAAATAATTCTTCGTCATTTAAGTTATTCTGTGCCATATTTTCACTTGCATTTTTATCAAAAGCCGCAATTAGCATATCTGAAATTACATTTATATCTCCGATTTTTAGTGAAGAATCTCTTTTAAATATCATTTTTTCATTAATTAATAATGTTTCACTTAATATCTTTCTATTGTAATTTGAATCAAGAAAAGTACCTAAATCAATTTGAATTCCATATTGATATACTATACCACCGGTTATGAATTTGATTTCGAATTCTACGGGCTGTGGTTTATCCAATGACAAATTAGGGATTAATTCTAATTTTTTTATGGCTTCATTTGGGGATGTAAAAGCGTAATCACCATTTTTTATATTTCCTTTTAAAATAATACTTTTAAAAACTTCAAGAGCGGAAATTATATTTGTTTTACCTGATGCATTAGGTCCGTATATTACGGCGGATGAAAGCACTTTATATTCTTTTTTTCCTATTTTGGTTTTCAAGACGCTGTATTCAATATCTTTTATCTTGTTTGCAGGTGTCATAGAAAACAAAGTCTCTTTTTGAAATGTTTTAAAATTTTTAAATTTGAACTCTAATAACATAATAGCACCCCCTTTGATATTATTTTGCAGAAATATTGCAAAATCTAATTGTATTATATTCTATTATATCTGTTTTGTCAATGTTTAATACTATAAATATACAAAATGCTTTGAATAATATAATGGATTATAAAGCGAAAGTAACATAGTTAAAAACTGCCTAAAAGCAATATGTAATGGACGTTTTTTATTGTAAGTCTATAGTAAACTGCTTACTTAAAAATAAACAAGTGGGTAGTTTACTATACGAAAACAGATAAACTATATAAAAGAAGATTTGAGATGTATAACGCAGAAGATGATATAAAATTATATTGTATGGATGTTCGTACAATAAATGAGTACATCGAAAAGTCTTATTCCGCTTCAGAGTTTCAGGATAGTTCGTAGTTGTTTTTAAGGTAAATAATGAGCGTGTTATAGATTATTAAGGTCAGATTAACGATTTTGTTCATGTATGATAATTTATATTTTACCATGATATCTATCAATAGTTTCTTTTATAAAAGAAACTATTGATGAAATTTAAAAAAATTTTCATTATAATAGAAATTAAACAAATAAGAGAGGCGGCAAGCGTTGTTAGAAATTTAAGCTGATTATGAATAGTTAATTTTACACTGAAACTGCATTAGCAATATAATGTAAAAACATGGGAATTACTTAATTTGAACTGTCACAAATTTCGGGTGTAAATTTATGGTTGATAAAAAATTATGAGCAAAAAAGAATGATGTAAATTCTGTAAAAGTATTAATTGTTATAAATTTATCAAGAGCATTACGTTGCAAAGCGGAAGATTTTATAGAGTATTAAAATAACATATAAAGAAATTATTGGAGTATCGAATCAATGAATTCGATACTTTTTTTACTGCTTTCAAAAAGTAAGAAAATCCTATTTATAGCAATACAAAGAATAACATTCAATGTAAAATAAAATATAAAAATGTATGTAGATGTAATTATAAATTCGATACATTTCTACAAAAAACGTTACGTTATCTTACAAATCGACCAAGGTTAGATGAACGTAAAAAACCCCCTATGGACCGAAAAATGAAAAATTATTTTTATTTTTACTATTTGATAAGAATTAGAATTGGAGGTTTGAAAGATGAAAAACTTAAATGAAATGCCTGAGATATTGGAGATCTCAGATCTAATGGATTACTTAGGAATCAGTCGGTCAGGTGCGTACCGACTTGTGAGAAAAAAAGGATTCCCGGCGTTCAAGTTATTGGGAAGATACACGATACAAAAATCATCATTAATAAAATGGTTAGCAAGGCAAGAACGTGAAGCGGAAAGAAAGTGAATTAGATTATACATTATTTGATAGTATATATTGAAACAAAGGAGGCAAAAAAATGAAAAGACGAGGAAATTCGGAAGGGTGTATAACGAAAGATTCCAGAGGCAAATGGATTGCACGTCTGCAAATTGGTTACAACAGTAACGGCAACCCTAGAATAAAAACATTCAGCGGCAACACCCCTACAGAGGCACGGCGTCGAATGAATAACTTTAAGAAAAATCTTACGAATATGGATGGTCTAACAAAAGCAGATGGTCTTATGAGTGAGGGACTGAGGTATTGGAGTGATAAATACAAAAAGCCGACCTTAAAGCCAAGCAGCTATGATAGGTTGATGCAAACTATCGAATACCAAATCATCCCATACATAGGGAATTACATGATTCAAAAGGTATCAACCGACGATATTCAAGAATCAATCATCAATCGCATGCAAAAGCAAGGCTTATCGCATAGCAGTATCAAGAAGGCGTATGAAGCTCTTAATGGGTTTTTCAGGCAATACGTTGTAGAACAAAAAATTGTTTTCAATCCGATGGTGGGCGTTATACTACCCTCAAAGAGTCAATTCAACACAAAGCAGTTGCAGGTGTTAAGTGGGGACGAAATGAAAAAATTTGTAAGTGTAGCGGCGGAAAAACTGAAAAAAGGTGAATGTAGATACAGATACGGGTACGGACTGATATTCGTTTTGTACACCGGATTAAGAGAAGGTGAAGCATTGGCACTGCAATACAAACACTTAGATTTGAAAAATCGGAAAGTCAGAATTGAACAAAATTTGGTCATGGTCACAGATGGCTCAGGGAACAAAAAACGTAGACCTTTAATTCAACGATCGGTTAAAACAGAAGCAGGTGTAAGGGAAATACCACTATGCGATATTGCACTTGAGGCAATATCCAATCACATTGCTTTATACTATACGGGTAACGATGAGGATTATGTATTCAAGACAAGGACAGGTACTCATCTTACACCACATAATATTTCAAAAGCGGTGAATCAGGTATTCAAAAGAGCAAAAATCGATGCAAGTGGAATGCATATTTTGAGACATTCGTTTGCTTCTTATTTATTTGCCAAAGGACTGGAAGTGAAGTACATAAGCAAGATACTGGGTCATTCCAGCATTCAAATCACCTACGACACATATGTTCATACAGACTTTGAACAGTTGAAACAGATTGTTACTGCGATATAAGAACCGACAGGCAAGCCTGTTTAGTGAAGGCTTGCCTGTTATATTTTAAGATAAATATTTGGCTCGAATCTTGTAAACATAGTATTTTTTTGAGTTGGCGTTTTTGTTGAAAACAAATCGCTTGTCATTTTTTAATAGTAGGTTTTTCGAGACGAGATACTTTCTTAATGCGATCGACGAGTTATGTATATCTTTATCAAGGAATTCTTTGACAACCTTGTCGTTGAAAGAATAAACATCTTCTATTTGTCCTGCGGAAATTTTGTGTTCATCAAGCCAGACAGTTTCTTGTGGGGAATCATTGATATGTTCTTTGATAATGGTTTTGAGGTAGTTTAAAAACATGTCCCGGTCGGTATCTAAATGTGAATCGACTTTAGGGATTAATGCGTTATAGTCGTTGTTGCATATTGCATTTAATGCTTTACCAAAAGAGGGTGGAATGGTTTTCCTCAACAATGTAGCAAAAAGAACTGCGGATGTGTATAAATTATAATAAAATAATTCCTTATAAGTTGTACGTTTCAAAACGTTACTATTGCTTTCAATATTATCCCTGTTCTCGCTATTCTTGTCATTCGTACTATAATAAAGAGTTCTATTATGTGTGTAGAAAGTCCTAAGTGGAGTACGAATACTATTATACACCTGAAGCGGTTGTTCAGACCAATACTGCCAACTATCTACCACATGACGATATAAAATATTAACATAAGGCTTTAGTTCATGGAATTCGCGCATTGATATTTTCTTGGCATTTGATAAGTTAATGTTAATCAGCCTAAAATTATCAAAAATACTTTCGTTTTTCTTTTTGTGTGCGGCGAGAAATACAAAATTTGTATCCCAAAGACCAACATCACTCAAAATAGATTGCACTATTTTCGATCTTGATGATAATTGACCTGCTTCTGAATATACAAGAATAGGAGTATTTTTGAAATTTTCATATGTTGCTATGCGAGGGCACATGTTTTTTGAAGTGTTAATATCTTTAGTAGATAGTGTATTTATTTCTTTTGAAATGTTAATGTGAAAGTTATGTGGATTTTTTATTGATGTATAACCGTATGAAAATGTATTCAAAAACATGTTGGCGGCAATATTTAATGTATTAGTATTTTTAGTATGAAGCCAAAGATTAAAATTGAAGAACAACCAACCATTATCTTCATCATCTATTTTGTCTTTAAGCAGTAGATAATCTTTTTTGTCAATAACATCGCTATCATCAAGCCTTTTTACTTCAAATATATACATATATTTTGATAACGATGAGAAAAAAGAGTACAACGTATACAAAAATAGAGGTATATAAATGGGGTTGTTTTCTAAATACGATATAACATTATCATATGCTTCTTCCAAGAGCATATCATCGTTTCGTTGGTTAGGCATTAAATTTGTATCAATTAAATTTGTTGGCAGAAACTTTAATTGCTTTTTGTATTTAAAAAAAGGATTTTGGTTGTATATTATTTCCCAACATTCATAATCCTCAAAAGTTAGTCCCGGAAATGGATGATAGCCATCTTGATGTAGTCCGATACCAATATTATCTTCTGATTTATTATATATATGCACAACTTCCGTAAAAAAAAAGTCAATTAGCTCATCATAAGGATGAGCAAGATTGTATTTGCCCATGAGTATTTTCTTTTCGCCTTCATCTTCATATGTATAGAAGTTAATCAATTGCTTAAATGCTTTTTCTTTGCTTGAAAAAATACTATTATTAAAATTAACAATACATGAGCTTGCAAGTGTGTCTGTGATATTGAATTTGTCTTTATATTTGTTTTTGTATTCAAAACAAGCGTAATAGGTATCGGTATGAGGGAGTTTAGCAATATTGGATAATTTTATATAAAAGCCTTCGAAAGCCATATGATTCACCACCTAATTTTGATATTTACATTATATCAAGTTGGGTTTAAAAATACAAGAATTAAATTAAGTAGCTTTTATATGTTACTTGAAAATTAACTCATTACGTCTGCTTTATGAAATTTCGTAAGGTTGCAGGCGATATTTAATTCGCCTGCGTATCCTTAAACATTTTTGCTGTTGATATAATTCAGAAGTTCATCTTTTGAAATTCGCCATTGATGACCGACTTTTACACCGTGGATTGTATCGGACCACAATAGTTTCAGTAATGTTTGGCGTGAAATCATCAGTGTTTCTTTTACTTCATTGAAAGTCATTATCAACGGAAGCTCATCTGTTGAAGTATAATATTCCATATAAACACCCTTTCTTTATTTTTTTTATAACAATGTTGGAGACTTAATGGGATATAATTTTACATAGATGGACAAAACAAATATTTAAGAAAAAGAATGCTTATCGTTGTAAAAAATACACCGGTTGAAATAAATATAGCATGGAAAAAAATCAAAAAAAGAAATAAGGAGGATAAAAAATATGTGCTATAATAAGAAAAATCTCGTATGGGAGATAAAAAACAAGAGTAGTGAAAATAAAACAGTTTTAGGGAAAATCAATATGAAGATTCACACGATAGAATTTTCAAAGATATTGACATATGAAGAATACAAGAGTATGACGGAATATGTTTATTCACAGAACCGGAAATGTTATAAAAAGATGTATGCAATCATATACACAGGTATGAATGATAAGGGGATACGATTAGAATTGTATAACCACCGTGTGAATGACGGAGCCTATTATAAATTGAAGTATATTATCACATTAGGTAGGTATAGAAAAAATGATAATTATTTGGAATTAGTAGAGATTAGAAAGGCGTATAATCTACTTGCAGAAATCGGAGAGTATATTAAAACACAGTGTGAAATTTTGCCATTACCGAATGAGTGCAATATTACTCGAATTGATTTGACAAAAGATATTTATGTTGGAGACTCGATTGAATATGTAATAAAGTTATTAAACAAAAGTTTTACGGGTTATAATTGTATTCCCAATTATACAGAATATAAAGAGAATGCGACATTTACAAAATGCAGCAGTAAGAGTATGAATAAGATATTTGAGTTATCATTTTATGATAAATATGAGGAAATGAAACATCATATTGACAGCGGAAATTATTATTATGATGAAGATATGCTTAATCAAGCTAAGGGTATTCTTCGTGCAGAATTTAGATTTTATAAAATAAGAATTCAGGGAATGAAAAAAAGCGGGAATTTTAAAATTACTGAAGATTTATTAAATTGGCTATCGAAAAAATCGGATGAGATTATTGAGAAAAGTCTCGGTAAACTTTATTTAAAAGGTGCGTTCTATAAGCTTGATAGGATAAATATTGAAGTTGCAATGAGTAATTTCAAAACAAAAACCAAAGAGAAGATGATTAAATTTATAAAATTGTCAGCATTACATAAAAGCTCAATAACTGCTGCTGAATACTTTAGTGAGGAGTATTCAGAAAATGATTTGAAAAAAATTATGAAAAATTTTAACGAAATTGGCATTATTCCTACACCGATTTCCGTTCGACAGAAATTTGAGGAATGGAGTTTTATGTAAGGAAGTAGGTCTGTTTAGACCTACTCCTTTACTCCTTTTTGCCGAATAAATACATAAGAGCGGTAATCGGCAGAAGTGATAATAAAAACCATTTACCCATGAAAAAACACCTCCTTACCAAAGCATAAGCAATACTTTTTTAATTCCTTTTAGTATCGTTCGTATCATATCGGAAACCTCCTTTCGATTATTCAAGTAGATAATGTATAAATGGAATTCGATAATATACGATAATATACGATAATATACGATAAAAACCGTATTATGAAAGTTATGATTTATATAATATCTCTGTGTAATAAAATACACGGAGGTGAAATTTATATGTTCCAAAATGAACGATTTTGTACTTGTGGAGTAAATGAGGAAGTTCCTATTGTATTACAATGTATGATGTGGAATATGGTTGATACAATGGAAGTTGAATCAAAGGATTACTTTCAAGTATT